>Ga0209636_10006701_pt1 | contig 11768 bp, 7 predicted proteins | sample DeeMarSWOR152_54_FD_187464 | JGI IMG/M metagenome (GOLD analysis project Ga0209636, IMG submission 187464) | Marine sediment microbial communities from White Oak River estuary, North Carolina - WOR-1-52-54 (SPAdes) (version 2) | ecosystem: Environmental > Aquatic > Marine > Intertidal zone >... | reverse complement strand
GCTGTATTTTTTATGATGGGTGGTTGGCAGCGGGGGATTTTGGCCAAATTCGGCAGCGGTAAGGAGGGCGTGCTGTTATTCGAGGCTCCGGCCTAGGGCACGGCCGCTCGTTGTCAAGTTCCTTTTCCATTTTACATGTCCGTTACTCCTTCAGCCGTCAATCGAGCTAGTGGCTTCCTTAAACGTGAGGCCTCTATTTGCCTCGAACGAACTTCTATCCGTGCTGGTCCAGGCAACATTTCTAACTGTGGAAATCCGCCGAGTCTGGATAGAGTCAATGTTTCAAACGCTAATCAATACTTTTCGCTTGTCCCCCTATAATCGATTTCATCTTGAAATATTGCATCCAGGGGATGGTGAAAACCAGGCCATAATGACCACTCCAAGCTGAGGAAGAATGATCGATTGGAGTGATGATATAAAAATTGTATCAAAACGGCTGTAAAGGGTCGGAAATTGCACCTACGTAGCAGGTATACATATATTTGTATTGTCTCCAACACCACAACATATTGTAGTAATCAATTCTGAGGTCATAGAATTAAAGTTACTTGATCTTATCAAACCGAAATCCCAAGAAACCGAGGCTCACTATAAAATACCTAATTTCCCCCTTCTTATCTCTGATAAAGGTGAATTGTAAATTTCCGAGTTCTTTTGAAGTGATGTAAAATATGCTTTCAGTTTCAGGAAATAGCCTGCCTTTTTCTCCATTCCAGTGTTGTATATATAGTGTCTCTCCTTCTTTAAGGACGGTTAGCTTTTCATTAATTTCTTTGGATCCGTAATATCCTAAATACTTATCGACAATCTTTTGGTTTAATTTAATGGTTTTCGGGGGTGGGGCTGGCCGCAAAACTGCTGGGATAATATAATTTGCTAACATTAATTGACTGTAGATTATGCCTGATGAATCTTTGTGTTTGCTGGTAAAAACCACAACTAAATCTAATGTTGGTAGTATAAAGATATATTGCCCTCCCAATCCTGACGCAAAAAATGTCTCGATACTTTGATTACTTATTCTTCTTTTTCCGTGATGCCATTGATATCCGTAATCGGAGGGAAGTATGATAGTACCAGTTTGCTGCACGTGAGCTTTAGTGGATTCGCTCACCCATTCCTCAGAAACAATTTGTTTGCCTTTCCATTTCCCATTTTTCAGCATCATATAGCCTATTTTGGCCATATCACGGGGTCTTAAGAAAAGCCCTCCTCCCGTATCAACTGTTCCGTCAGGATAGAACTTCCACCTATGATCTGTTATACCGAGTGGGTCAAGAAGATATTTTTCAGCAAATTGGTCAGCACTTAAGCCAGAAGTTTTCCTTAGTACTTCACCCAAAAGAGTCGAAACCCCGGTACTATAATTATATCGTTTGCCTGGCGATTCTATGAGATTTTTGTCAAGAGTATATGTAATCGGATTAGAGCTTCGATATAGTCCGGCGTCATCATTTCTTGGATCGGTTAATGGCACCCCAGACCCCGCCGCAATCCAATCTAAGCCAGCTGTCATGGTAAGCAAATGTTTTAATGTGATATCATATTTCTCATCGATCCATTTGGTGCCCCGATATTCCGGAAACAATTCATAGATTTTTAAGTCTATATTTGGGATCATTCTCCTATCAATGGCGATACCCACTAAAATTGATGCGATACTTTTCGTAGCTGAAGCCATTACATGTTTTGAATTACGGTTATATCCAGAAAAATATTCCTCGAGGATTAGCTTTCCATTTTTGACAAGCAGCACACTATGTGTGTCCTTATATTTTCCGTTAAGAATTTCCAGAATCATTTCGTCGATCTTCTCCGAATCAACACCTTCTTCGCTTAAGGAAGAGGTCTCCCAGCCATCATCGAATTTAGCAGGGACGTTGTATTTATACTCACATTGGCTTTGAGTCTGGTTAACTGAAAAGGTCAGCCATGGGGAGTGTGACCGATTATTCATCTCAATCCAGTCAGATCCGTCAGCAACCCGAACCCGCCAACGATAGGTCTGCCCGGCTTTTAACAAATCCGGAGGCAGCCGAATCGAAAGCATGTCCTCGACATAGCTGGTTCTATAAATATCCTTACTCTTCATATCCTGGACCTGAACCTGGTAATAAAGGGGTATCCCTGCGTCTACAACACTCCAAGAAAAGGTGGGAGATTTACAAGCAAGAGTCTCCCCTCTTGCTGGCTTAAACATGCGGGTGTCCGGAATGGGGATTGTCCTGAGCACGCATTGAGTATCCGTAGTGGAACCGCTTTTATTGCTACTGGTCACCTTGAACGTATAGGTTCCAATTGCGGGAGAACCGGGTATAACGATCCAAAAAGCTCTCCACAGTGGGTTATAGGTAAAGTCATCCTTGCTAATCGGTAGGTCACCATTCGGTCCTGTGACGGTGATCGAGTCAATGTCCTCTGGTAATTTGCCTGCAAAGTCTTTCCCTATAACTATATCAATATAGGTTTTAAAACTGTTGTCAGGTCTATGAACATGGTAAATCGCTCCCTCGATGGGAATATCACTTCCATGAGCCTGTGAAATTTCACATCCCGAAAGACTAATCCCAACACACAGTAACACCGAAAAAACTGCTATCAGAAGTCTATTCTTTTGTAGACACATTTGATCTTCTCCTTGTCCCTAAATTGACGCGTGGGCACATGCTATTCTCGCAAGAATCTTATTAATGATTCTATATGTTGTGCTCAGATGGAAGAAACGGATTTTACAGGTATCTTGCCAATATCTGGAGTTTTCAAGGAATCAAGATATCATGAGGATATCAAAACCTCAAGCCTTATGAAGACACCGGCCCCAGATTTCAAACCGCCCGAAATGAATGAACGCAGAGCTACGGGTCACCATAACCATTGAACCTGGCAGGTCAGATCCACACCCCATAAGAAGACAGTTGATTTATCAAATCCTACCTTCTTGAAATTCTGCCAGTCCCGCTAAATCCAATATTTCAAACGTAAATAAATAGGATTGGCACCGGTGCCGAAACTCTTTAAGGAAATCATCACTTTTCTATTTAGTTTCAACACGTTATATGCTCAATGTGGGAGAAATTGGGAAGATATTTGATCTCGTTCTCTTGCGAAAGAACGCGAAATATATTATTTTCCAAAATTGTTCAAGGAGAAGCTTTCGACGGAAATAGTGAGTTTCCCATCTGGATAAATCTCTGTTGCTAAAAGGAGCATGAATATGCAGGGCGAGAATCAAACCACGAGGTTCACTGGTGCCTCCAAATATGTGCTGGATGAGGAACTGGCCAAAATCGTCAACATTACCATGGTATTGGAAATGCCGCTTCTGCTCAAAGGGGAGCCCGGGACCGGCAAGACCATGCTGGCGCACGCCATTGCTGAAGCCCTCAACATGCGGTTGATTGTGCTGAACGTGAAATCGAGCATGAAGCTCATTGATACTTTATACCAGTATGACACGTTGACTCGGCTGAACGATAGCCGATTCGGGGATTCCAAGAGGGATGTGAGCAATATCGAGGAATACATCAAGATGGGCAAGATCGGCCAGGCCTTCGTATCGGATGGGCGGGTTGTGCTGCTGATAGACGAGATCGATAAGGCTGATTCGGACTTCCAGGACGATATGCTGGATATCCTGGACCAGATGGAATTCGATATCATCGAGATCGACAAGATTATTAAAGCAAAAAACCGGCCCGTGATCGTTATCACCTCCAACGCCAAAAAAGACCTCTCCGATCCCTTTCTCGGTCGATGCAATTTCCATCACATCGCATTTCCGGACCCTGACATGATGAGGAGGATCATCCATGTTCATTTTCCCGATATCAGCAGGGATCTGATGGATAACACCATCAATATTTTTTACCGCCTCAGGGAAATCAAGGGCATCGAGAAAAAGCCCGCCACCAGGGAGCTCATCAACTGGATCAGGGCCCTGAGGACTGATCCCGATTTCAGGGTCCAGGATCTCATCGAAGGGGATATTCCTTACCTGGGGGTGCTGTTCAAAAAGAGCCCCGATTATTTCGTTGCCCGGGAAGACGTAGCCCGGTTCAGGATGTAACGGGCTTCAGAGGCGGAGATGTTCGTCGATTTCTTCTATACGTTGAAAAAAGGCGGGATTCCGGTATCTCCCACCTCGTTTCTCAGGCTCCAAAAAGCCCTCAGCATGGGGCTGATAAATTCCCTGACCGACCTTTACACCGCTGCCCGGGCCATCCTGGTCAAGAGCGAACGGTATTTCGATCTCTACGACCAGGTATTTGCCCACCACTTCGAGGGGATTGAGTTCAAGGCGCCAGATCCCTTTGAACTATCGGAGGTGGCCCGTGCCCTGTTTGAGGAGTGGTTGAAGGATCCCGGGAGTTTGGCGGCTGCCCTCGGGATCCATGAGGATGACCTGTGTAAATTGAGCCCCGATGAGCTGTTGGACTATTTTCTCGATCGATTAAGGGAACAGGCCGAGGAGCACCATGGGGGGAGCAAGTGGATCGGCACGATGGGGACATCCCCCGTGGGGCATTCCGGGTACAATCCGGGGGGATTGAGGGTCGGCGGGATCTCCAGGGGTAAATCAGCCGTCAAGGTGGCCATGGAGAGGAGGTACCGCGATTACTCGCAGGAGGGTCCCCTGACCCAGTCCCAAATGGGTGAAGCCCTGAAAAGGCTGAGAAATATGGTGCCCTGCGGTCCCAAGGACAGGATCAACATACGGGAGACCATCTACCAGACGGTGAAGAATGCCGGCGAGATAGAGGTTGTATTTGACCGAAGCCTCCAGGACCGATTGAAGGTGATACTGGCCATAGACAATGGCGGATGGTCCATGGATCCTTACGTCGAGATAGTGCAAACGCTTTTCAATTATGCGCGATCCCAGTTCAAGGATTTGAAGACGGTTTTCTTTCACAACACCATCTACGATTATCTGTGGGAGGATCCTCCGAGACGTTACAAACCCTTGGCGGTGGATGAACTGGTACGCCTGGACCAGGAGACGAGGTTCTTCATCGTCGGTGATGCGAGCATGGCTCCCTATGAGCTCATGGCCACCGATGGATCCATCTATATTGAGGAGAGATCGGGAAAGCCCAGCTACGAGCGGCTAAGGTTCATAGCCGAGACTTTTCCTTACTCCGTCTGGATAAATCCAAAACCCGCCGAACAATGGCCTTACACCCACACCATTTCCATTATCCGAGAGATGTTTCCCATGTTTGAGCTGAACCTCGACGGACTTGAGAATGCGGTCACCTACATGATGCGTAAGCATTGAGCGATCCATAGGCGCCGTGATGGAGAGGAAAACCCTATCAGCGGGAGTGATCGTGGCGCGGCGTGAAGGGGGTTCGTTGTATTACCTTCTGTTGCGGGTTTACACCTATTGGGATTTTCCTAAGGGGATCGTGGAGCCTGGGGAAGATCCGAAACAGACGGCCCGCCGAGAAGTTGAGGAGGAGACCGGCCTGAAAGATCTGACATTTGTATGGGGCCATGACTATCGAGAAACCCCACCGTACGGGCGCGGTAAGGTGGCGCGCTACTACACAGCTGAAACCAGGCAATCGCAGGTGGTTCTGCCGGTAAGCCCTGAACTGAAGCGCCCGGAGCACCATGAGGCCCGCTGGGTTACGTACGAGGAGGCCCGGCGCCTGGTCTCACCTCGCGTGATTCCCATCTTGGATTGGGCGAACACGGTTGTCACTGGGAAAGAGATCCCGGCTCCGCCCGAAACCGGATGATCATACCCCTCTCGTGCCAAGGACAAACACCATAGGACCCTTCCCCTGAGTGCTTCCGAGCCGACCCTTTGGGGGTGACGATGCGTTTGAAGAGAATTCTATTATCGTGGAGCGGGGGAAAAGATAGCGCCATGGCTCTCCATGAGATGCAGAAAACAGAGGGCTATGAAATCGTTGCCCTGTTGACCACGGTTACTGGTGGGTACCAAAGAATCACCATGCACGGTGTTCGGGAAGAGCTCCTTGAACGGCAAGCTGAATCCCTGGGTTTACGGCTGCATAAAGTCTTGATTCCCCAAAACCCCACCAATGAGGAATATGAATCAATCATGAGAGAAGTGCTTACCAAATACAAGAATGAGAATGTCCATTCCGTGGCCTTTGGCGATGTGTTTCTGGAAGATTTGAGAAGGTATCGAGAGGACAATCTCGCCAAGATAGGAATGAAAGGGATTTTTCCGATCTGGAAGAGGAATACGGGCGAATTAATAAGGACCTTTATCGATGTCGGGTTTAGGGCAGTCGTGACATGTGTTGATTCCAAAGTTCTCGACGCATCCTTCGTTGGAAAGGAAATTAGCCACAATTTCATCCGCCGGCTTCCTCCACATGTTGACCCATGTGGGGAAAAGGGAGAACTCCACTCCTTTGTTTTTGACGGGCCACATTTCAGGGAGGAAGTGACACTTACCATTGGGGAAATAGTCTTGAGGGATTCCTTCTACTTTTGCGATCTCGTGCCAGCTTAACGAAGATGCTGGACCGAATATTGCATAGGGAAGTATGGAGACTCCCCGGTAAGTCTGAAAGTGGATCGGTCGAATGCCAGGTACGCAGAAGAAAGGGAGGACGCCATGGAAGGCCAAAGGAGATTAAGGTTTATTATTTTGCTCGTCTCCATGCTTGTATTTCCCCAAGCAGTCATAGCGGGTCAGTGCGCCGAAGAAGCGGCCCTAAAGGCATCACAGGCATGGTTGAGCCTAGTTGACCAGGGTGACTACGTGAAGAGTTGGAAAGAAGCCGCGGCGTGCTTTAGGATGGCCGCGACACTGGAGCAGTGGCAGAGATCAATGATGGCATTCAGAACCCCCCTTGGCAAGGTCGTTTCACGGAAACTGAAATCCAAACATTATACCAAAACCCTGCCCGGTGCCCCTGATGGGGAATACGTGGTCATTCAATACGAAACTTCCTTTGAGAACAAGAAATCCGCCATCGAGACCATTACACCCATGCTGGATAAGGATGGGAGGTGGAGGGTTTCAGGTTACTACATCAGGTAGCCACAGGCTGTTGCCCAAATCCCCATCCGTTCCTGATTCGCTTCAGCTTGGCTCCAAAAACAGGGCTTGAGGCGTACCCAAGGGATTCCCTCCTGAGACATTTTCTGGCTTGACACTCAAGTCATTTCCCCGCTATGCTTTGAGTTACCAACAGGGAGTTCTTACCGTTTCGCTCCACGGGCTCTTTACTACCTTCTCAGCTCGAGGGTAAGGGGTTACTTTTAAATCTGAGATTTTCCTTTGACACACGAGGTTCTTCCCGCTAAGTTCCACATTATCAATGGTGAGTTTCAGGCATGCACGGTCGCCGAAGGTTTTTGAAGACCATGGGGCTGTCGCTTATGGCAGCCTCTCTCCCCCGGTCGAGCGGGAGGGCGGAGGTGTTGGGGCGCACACCGCAATTTTCAGATGCCAGTGAGCTCGTGACGCTCAAGGCGCTTCCCCTAGGGGCGAGGGACGATGAGGTCGTAGCCGCTTCCCGAGACGTGGCGGAGGCGGCGACGGATTTTTCCTGGCTTTCTCGGGGCGATACGGTCTTGATCAAGCCGGCTTCCAACTCGGCCAAAAAATACCCGGCTACGACCTCACCGCTTGCGATCAGAGCGATAGTAGGTCTCTTGAAGGAGAGGGGCGCGGGAAGGGTGATTGTAGCCGATAAGCCGGGCGTGGAACACGTGTACCAGGACAGGGAACGCCAGCGCAGCTCAAGCCGCGAGGTAATGACAATAAACGGTTTGCACCAGGCAACCGTGGAATCCGGGGCGGAGGCCCATTACTTCGATGAGGCGGGCTACGACGCATATTTCGGTGAGCGGACGGAGCATGACAGCCACTGGAGAGGCGAGCTATTGTTTCCGAACATCTTGAACCAGGTGGACCACGTGGTTCTCCTGCCCAGGGTTAGCCGTCACGTCCTGGCCGGGACGACCCTGGGGCTCAAGGCAGCAGTGGGCTGGCTCCGGGACGACAGCCGCTTGGAGCTCCATCGCGATGCGAAGAGTTTCTTCGAGAAGATTGCCGAGGTCAACGATGCCAAGGTGCTCAGGCAAAAGCTCAGGTTGGTGTTGACCGTGGCCACAAAAGTGCAGACAACTTACGGCCCGGACCGGGGCTATGCGGCAGAGCCCAATCCAGGCCTGATCTTTGGTTCCAACTCGCTTCTCGCTCACGACATGGTCTCCCTGGGTTGGCTGTTGTGGAGCCGTGAACACGCCACCCCCCGTGCTCAGATTATCCAGTATCGGGATCCGTACATGGCTTTTCCAGGCCTCTTCAACCGTATGTTCGTTGGATACATCTGGGGCATACGAGAGTTATTGAGATCCGAGACCTACGGAAGGGTGCCCATTCGGTCCGTTCGGACCGAGCCCGTGATCCCACGGGCCGCCGCAATCTGGGGCGGTTTGCCCAGGCTCGAGCTAGAGGATCTGGGGTCTGGGCTGGATGAGAAAATCAGAGCTTACCTGATGGATAAGGCAACTTCGTGACGTATCCCCAATGAGATCTCTGAAAAACTGGAAAAACGAGCTCTGAGCGCGAATGGACGAGAAAATATGTTTACGGGGTGTTGCCCATATCCCTGGAGCGAACATTAAAGAATTTTTGGTAACCATTCTTAGTGAAGCGAAACGGCCGCAAATCCAATTGTCTGAGCCCGAATGGCGAGTTTTGGATTTGCAGTGGAGCGAACGTTAGAATGGTCAAAAATTATTTTCGGTGAGCGGAATGGGTTTTGGGCAACAGCCCTTCAAGCGGCGAGGAGCGAGTTCTTCAGAGACCTCTTGAGAAGATCTTGGCAGGGATCCAGAGCTTACCACTTCCAGCTGGGCGGGATCGCCATTTTCCCCTGACACATAGCAGTGCTTCGGAGGACCAATCGAGGTGAAGTGCCCGAAGTGTCAGTTTGATAATCGCCAAGGGGTGAAGTTCTGCGAGGAATGCGGTACCAGGATGGAGTGGAAATGCCCGAGCTGCGGAGCCGGGCTTCCACCAGGCCGCAAATTCTGTGGTGAATGTGGGCAGGACCTGGAAGGGAGAGATGCAATTGAAAGGATAGGGCCGTCCATTGAAGGTGAGCGGAAGCATGTCACCGTTCTCTTTTCCGACATGTCCGGATATACCGCCATGTCCGAGAGGCTCGACCCGGAGGAGGTCAGGGAGATCATGGGACGGGTCTTCGGTGAAATAGCCCGGGTGATAACGAAATACGAGGGGTTTATAGAGAGATTCATCGGCGACGCCGCCCTGGCTTTTTTCGGTGTACCAAGGGCCCATGAGGACGATCCGGTCAGGGCTATCCGGGCTGCTAAGGAGATACACGATCTTGTGGAAGCCATGAGTCCCCATCTCGAGCGTAGGGTTGGCGGGTTATTGTCAATGCACACGGGCATCAATACCGGCCTCGTTGTGACAGGCCAGGTGGATCTGGAGAAGGGGACGCACGAGGTTGCCGGGGATACCATCAACGTCGCCTCCAGGCTTGTAGATCTTGCCAGGCCGGGTGAAATCCTCGTTGGTCCGGAAACCCATAGCCAGGCTGTGGGGCATTTCACTTTCGAAGCCCTGGAGCCAAGCAAGGTCAAGGGCAAGGCCGAACCCCTCCGGATTTATAAGGTCTTATCCCCAAAGGAACAACCAACCAAGATCCACCGCGTCCTGGGTTTGAGAGCTGATCTTATCGGGCGAAAGGTGGAGATGACACAACTGGGGGAAGCGATCCAGCGCCTCCGAGAGGGGAGGGGGGCAATCTGCTCTATCTGTGGCGATGCGGGAACGGGAAAGAGCAGGCTCGTTGAGGAATTGAGGGCTGCCCTGGATCTGGAAGAGATTCAGTGGCGGGAGGGGCATGCCTATGCCTATTCTCAGAACATCCCCTATTTCCCCCTGATGGACCTCTTGAATCAGGCCTTTCACATTGAGGAAGGTGATCCGCCCGAAAGGGTGAGGAACAAAATCGAGTCAGGCATAGATGGCCTGTTAGGAAAGAAGGCAGATGTCATTCCCTACATTGGAAGCCTCTACGCCCTCAGCTGTCCGGAGGTGGAAGGGGTGAGCCCCGAGTTCTGGAAGTTGCGTTTGCGCGGGGCAATAGGGGAGATCCTCTCAGCCCTTGCTCAGAGGCGGCCAACGGTCATCTGCCTGGAGGACCTTCATTGGGCCGATCCCTCATCGTTGGATCTCCTCCGCTTCCTCTTATCGAAATTCAGGTATCCCGCCCTCTTCCTCTGCGTGTATCGACCTCCTTTCAGCCTCTTCACAAGCCACGAGCTGAGCGGCATGGGGAAGGCTTACCAGGAGGTTAGGCTCCAGGATCTCTCGACTTCCGAAGCCCAGGACATGATGGAATCCCTTCTGAAGAGTAAGGCCATCCCACGCGAGTTGCGCGGCTTCGTTCTCGAGAAGGCCGAGGGCAATCCCTTCTATTTAGAAGAGGTAATCAACTCCCTGATCGAAACGGAGACCCTCTCCCGGGACAATGGTAGTTGGAGGCTCACAAGGCCCATCGTTGAGGCTAATATACCGTCAACGATCCATGGAGTTATCTCCGCACGCCTGGATCGGTTGGAAAGGGAGGCAAAGCGGATTCTCCAGGAAGCCTCGGTCATCGGGAGGACCTTTCTGTATGACATTCTCGAGAGGATCACCGATCTTAAAGGCCAGGTTGATGGGTGCCTCAGCAGCCTGGAGCGGGTTGACCTGATACGGACACTGTCGGCTCAACCGGATCTTGAGTACATCTTCAAGCACGCCCTGACCCAGGAGGTGGTATACAACGGTCTTCTCAAGAAAGAGCGCCAGACGATCCACGAGAGAATCGGCCTCGTGATGGAGCAGCTATTTCACAACAGGCTCCCCGAGTTCTACGAAACCCTGGCCTTCCATTTCAAGCAGGGCCGCTCCCTCGGTAAGGCCGTGGATTATCTGGTGAAGTCAGGGGAGAAGAGCTGGCGGAGATATGCGCTGGAGGAATCCCACCAGTACTTCAGGGAGGCCTTCGACCTTTTATCCCATAAATCTGAAAAGACGAAGACGGAGGAGGCCCTCCTCATCGATCTCCTCATCAAGTGGGCCGCCGTGTATAACCACCGCGGGGACTACAGGGGTCTGGCCGATCTTCTGAGAGCTCATGGGGACGTGGCCGAATCCCTGGATGATAGGGAAAGGCTTGGGATGTTCTACGGTTGGCTCGGGTTTGCACTGTGGACCAGCGGCGAGCCCAGGGATGGGTATGGCTATTTGCGCAAAGCCCTTGAACTTGGCGAGGAGATCGATAACCGCATGGTCATTGGGTATGCCTGTGCATGGCTTGCATGGGCTTGCGGCGATTTGGGCCTCATTGAAGATGGGATTCATTATGGGAAGAGGGCGCAGGAGATATGCCGGCTTTTCGATTCGGACCAAAAGCTCTTTCGATTTTCCCTGGGCGGGATGGGGTTGGCCTACTATTTCAGGGGGGACAGCAAGAAGGTCGCTGAAGTCGGGGAGATCATTCTGGAGTACGGCCGGAGCAAATCCGATGTTCGCTCGACGGTTTTCGGCCACCTCTTCGTTGGAATGGGTCATTTCGCTGGGGGTGATTTCCCATCGGCCATTCAGTCCCTTCACAGGGCGATTCAGGCCTCAGTGGATCCCATTTTCTCCAATAGCGCCAGGTTTATGCTGGGCATGAGCTACATCTCCAATGGGCAGGTGCAGGAGGCGGAGAAGACCCTTCAGGAAGTTATATGGTACAGCGAAC
>Ga0209636_10006700_pt1 | contig 11769 bp, 12 predicted proteins | sample DeeMarSWOR152_54_FD_187464 | JGI IMG/M metagenome (GOLD analysis project Ga0209636, IMG submission 187464) | Marine sediment microbial communities from White Oak River estuary, North Carolina - WOR-1-52-54 (SPAdes) (version 2) | ecosystem: Environmental > Aquatic > Marine > Intertidal zone >... | reverse complement strand
GGCAGCATTCATGCAACCATGGGCCCGGAGGAGGTCATGGAGCGTGAGGACTCAGTCGTCACGTGATAGGGCACGTTCGTGCAGAAATTGCCTGACGGCGGAATATTTCGGTTAAAGACTCCATATGTTGCAAGTACGGATCTAAAATGATAAAAGGTTGGAATAGAGGTGTATACAATCATCAATTAATGGATGTCGATTCTTACATTTTTAAGGGCGTGTCGCCTCGCGCCTCATATTCTGATCTTAGTTAAGCTCATTTTTACCACGGCCAAAAAAGGGACTCGATTAATTATGAAGTATATGAACATTTCTCTATACTTAGGGATTCTCCTTCTAACGATTTCTTGTGCTGGTCAGGGCATGAAGCCGCAAGTGAAATCATCGCGCCATCCCCAGGTTACTGAAATCCAAGAAAGAGAACAGCCAAAATTGGCCCCCTCAGGAATAGAACGCAAGGACTACATACCTGGACAGATTTTGGTCAAATTCAAGGATGGCACTGACAGGCAAGCCATAGAAACCATCCAAAGAGAACTGCACTTGCAGACTATTAAGACAGTTTCCAGGCCGAATCTCTATCTGATGAAGATTTTAGACGGCTCCTCAGTCGAGAGAGTCATGGAGTGTTTGCAGGATTTCCAGGAGGTGGCGTACTCAGAACCAAACTATGTCGTAACTGTTCACTGAGGATTGGAGGTAAGGAACTATGAGAAAACGAGCGATTCTGATCCTGTTGGCTAGCTGCTTTTTAACCTCTCCAGTGTTGGCCTTTGAATTGGATGCGGGCAAAAAAACCCAACAACCCCAAGGAGCTGCCTACGTCGCCGGTGAATTGCTGGTAAAGTACAAGCCGTCCGTTGACGTTACTGCCACAGAGTATTATCGAACTCACTGGGGTATTTCCACTCTTCGAACGCTTAGAACTATTGGCGTTCGCCATCTGAAGCTTCCCAAGGGGATGACGGTTAAGGAGGCCTTGGAGATCTACAAGAATGATCCTGATGTGGAATATGCCGAACCCAACTACTATCGCTATGCTACTGCCACCCCCAATGATACCGAGTTCGACAACCTGTGGGGACTGCACAATACAGGACAGAGCGTGAATGGCACCAGTGGTACCGAGGATGCAGACTTAGATGCTCCAGAAGCTTGGGACATCACCACCGGCAGCAGCGATGTTGTAATTGCCGTGATTGACTCAGGGGCGGACTACAACCACCCGGACCTTTCTGCCAATATCTGGATCAACCCGGGCGAGGTAGCTGGGAATGGGGTTGATGATGATGGTAACGGATATGTTGACGATATTAGGGGATGGGACTTCGTTGATGAAGATAACGACCCCATTGATTCGAATGATCATGGCTCCCATGTCGCTGGCACCATTGCCGCAGTGGGAAATAACTCCACGGGTGTAGCAGGGCTGTGCTGGGCCGCAAAAATAATGGTTCTTAGATTTTTAAATGCCTTTGGTGAAGGGGACACTGCGAATAGCATACGCGCCATTGAATATGCCAATGCGAAAGGGGCCCATGTGATCAATAACAGCTGGGGAGGCGGCGGTTTCAGCCACGCCCTCAAGGATGCCATAGACGCCTCTTCTGCTGTGGTCGTCTGTGCAGCAGGAAATGACGGCACGGACAATGACAGCACTCCTGATTATCCAGCCAGCTATACGAGCTCCAACATCATCGCAGTGGCGGCAACCGATCAGGACGATAACCTCGCGTCGTTCTCCAACTATGGAGCCACCTCCGTGGACGTTGCCGCTCCAGGGACGAACATCTACAGTTCAAAGCCCAGCAGGCAGACGGTATGGAGCGATAATTTCGATGACAATGATATAAGTAATTGGGCAACAGGAGGGGACAAGAACACATGGGGAACTTCAGACTCCCTATTTTTCAGTGGTTCCTATTCGCTCACGGACAGCCCTGGCGGGGAGTATGAAAATGATACCGACTCCTGGGCTCAGGCCCCAGTTGTGGACCTCTTTGGTATTAGCGACCCCAAACTCGAATTTGAGTTGAATGGAATTTCTGAGAGCTACTATGATTTCTTATACGTTGAGGTTTCCACTGATTCATTGCCCTGGACGAATCAGGATGTCCTAGTCGGCGGTGTTGTCTTCAAATCTGGGATTTCCGGAAGCACGCTCGATAACTGGCTCAGCGCCACTGTGGATTTGAAGGCCTATCAAGGGGAGAACACGGTACACATCAGGTTCCGTTTTAAAAGCGATAATATTGAAACTTATGATGGCTGGTATATTGACGATGTTACGGTCACCGCCGCCTCTTCATCCTATGATGGTACAGAGTACCAATATCTAGATGGCACCTCTATGGCCGCACCGCACGTCTCCGGCGTGGCAGCGCTCATCAAGGCACAGAGACCATCATTGACCAATACAGAGATCAAAGCAGCCATAGAGAACAGCGTGGACTCCAAGGCATCCTTGAGCGGTAGAGTGGCCACAGGGGGAAGGGTGAATGCACACAACTCCCTTGTTGTCCCACCGGCACCAAGCGGTTTATCAGCATCAGCCACCTCCTTTACGCAGATTGACCTCAACTGGACGGACAATTCTTCAAATGAATACGGCTTTAAGATAGAGAGAAAGATGGGATCAGGAGGAACCTATAGCCAGATAGCCACTGTTACCGCAAATGAAACAAGCTACAGCGACACTGGGCTGAGCGGAGCAACTACATATTACTACCGCGTGCGGGCCTACAACTCGGCTGGTAACTCCACCTATTCTGGTGAAGCAAACGCTACCACCCCTGCCCCGCCATCCGGTGGAGGCGGCGGTATCTGCTTTATCGCCACCGCGGCCTATCGATCTCGGATGGCAAAGGAAGCGGTTGTATTGAGGAATTTCCGGGATAATGTTTTGTTACAGACTTCACCGAGAAGAAGTTTCGTGAAATTTTACTACGAAATCGCTCCACCTCTTGCTGATTACATAGGAGAGCATCAAATTTTAAGAACGGCCATGAGATTTGCACTGACGCCCGTAGTCTATGGAGTTAAGTATCCAAAGACATCTGTCTTGATGTTGCTCTTCAGCGTCATAGCTATGACAATGACATTAAGAGGAAGGAGGTCAAACAGGCTCTAGCCCATTCCTTTTTGCTTGTGAAAAGCAAAGACAGCAAAGCGGGGTCTATATTCAAGGGCAGGGTCAGAGATGGCCCTGCCTATTTTACTCATTGGAGGGGGAGGTTCGTGCAGAAACTGTCTGACGGGCCACTATTTCGGTTAAAGACTCCATATGTTTCAAGTACGGATCTATAATAATAAAAGACGGGAACAGAGGCGTATATTTGAACAGTTGTACAATTTCTGCACGAACGTGCCCCTTTATTTTCCTTTAATAATCCCACCTAATTACACTCTTTTGACTGTGTAACACTTTGCAACAAAGTAGAATTTTATTTCCCATAAATGGATAGTTTCTTACCATTTTCTCGATGTGCGCTCTATAAGATTAACTTAAGCATTGAAATTTAGAGCAATTTAGGAATCTGCACGAGCTTGCACGATTTTCGCATTCTCAAATCATTAGGTATGTCCATAAAATAGGGCTTGGCCGGCCCATTGGGGTGAAAAACCAAAGATTAAAGAAAGCCTGTTTCTCCTGTGCACAGGCGGAAGAGCATGCTTTTTTAATTGGCGGTGGGTGCGTAGCTCGCAAATCCATAGCAAGAAAGGAAAAATAATGAAGAAGTTTTTAATCTTTCTATGCGCTATATTATTGGATTTCTGTGTTGTGGGGATGGCGCAGGCTGTACCAATGTATTACACATTTGAGGGCACCGTATCTGAAGTGAATGAGCCCTCTGGCACCAGCTTCATGTCTGACCAAGGTCTTGCCGTAGGGGACTCGGTCACTTATATCTTTGAGGTCGATCTGGATGCATTTGGCTCGTACACCCAATATAGTAATCCTGATCTGCGAATTTATATGAATACCGTGGATCCATCTTCCGGCCTCCCCACGTATTTTCACACGGATTGTCTAGGCGGGTTTACCGATGAGGGGGGATCAGCCCTTATAGACAGTGAATTCTACACCACCGGTACGTATAGGTCAGAGTATAATTACGGGTAGGGCTACTTTATCCAGGGTAACTCAATTAACAATCGTCTTTCGATATCTTCATTCGATGGCACTAGTCCTGACCTATGGGGTATGGCTACCCAGCTTACAGCAATTAATACGTCATTTGATGCACATCCAGATACTGAAGAACGCGTCTATTCTTACTTATATGTTAATGTGACTTTGAGCAGCATTTCAGAAACTAATCCGTTAGATGTTGCCCCTGTCCCTGAACCAGCCACCATGCTCCTTCTCGGTTCAGGCTTAGCAGGACTTGTAGCATTCAAGAGGAAGTTTAGGAAGAGATAGCCAAACTTGTCTAGCACCCATAAAACTGTTACCTCCTTGACAGGCAGGTCATTACTGGCCCTGCCTTTTCTATTGCCATTTTCGGGAATGGCTTAACCTACCTGCCTTGGCAGGACACTCTGTTTCTAACCCTGTGCCACCATCTCTGGGGTAACTAGCCAAGATTCTTGACATTTTCCATGAAATCGCTTATGGATAGGATTCAATGAGTACTCAGGGGGCAGCTTTGAGAATTGCCATCTCGGCTGAGGGTCCGGATTTACAAGCCAAAGTGGGGGACAGGTTTGGACTCTCTCAATATTTGGTGATCGTTGATTCAGAAACAATGGCTTTTGAGGCAGTGCCAAACCCAGGCGCATCAGGTCAACGTGGCACCGGTATTCAGGCTGTGGTGCTCGCCATCAGCAAAAACGTGAATACAGTTTTGACTGGCTCCATGAGTCCAACTGCCAAGAGGCATCTCTCAGCCAACGGCATAGAGGTCCTGACCGGGCTCTGTGGCACGGTGGCAGAAGTTGTTGAGAAATACAAGAAGGGTGATCTACAGAAACATGGGGGAGTTGGTCGCAAACCTGAAGCAAGAGGGGCTGAGATTGACAAGGTCGCCTTGGTTCACGCCTTGAGAAGCTCTGCCAATCAGTTTGCCCACCTGCTGCCGATCCTGGTAGGTGTCGTGCTACTCATCGGGATATTCAAGGCGATCGTGTCTAAAGATCTTGTATCCTCTATCTTCTCTGGGAACACGGCATGGGATACCCTCTGGGGAGCCTGCTTCGGAAGTATTGTTGCCGGAAATCCCATCAACAGCTACGTTATCGGGGGAGAGCTACTGGAATATGGGGTTAGCCTCTTTGCGGTTACTGCCCTCATTATCGCGTGGGTGACTGTAGGCTTGGTGCAGTTGCCCGCTGAGATGGCAGCCCTGGGTAGGAGATTTGCCCTGGTGAGAAATGCCGTGTCCTTTGCCTTGGCCATAGCCATAGCCATATTTACGGTCGTCGTGTTAAACTTCGTCACGAGGTGAGTTCGTTGAGCAAGGATGGAGCTCAGAGTGTCCCATGGAAAAGAAGCACGATGTGGATGCTCCTTTTCCTAGCTTCCGTGTTAGCAATCTACGGTATTCTCTTTGCTGTCATGCCGGATAAGGCTTCTATGGCTCTCAGAATTAGCGGTCATGTTTTTCTCAACATCATTGTCCCCTTATGCGTGGTTTTCATTCTCATGGTTGTCCTGAATCTCTTTCTGAAACCGGCACACATTGCACGCTTCCTTGGCAAGGGAGCTGGTATCAAGGGCATCGTGCTCTCAGTGGCAGCAGGGATCATCTCCACGGGACCTATTTATGCCTGGTATCCTTTACTCAAGGAACTGCGGGAAAAGGGGGCCGGGGACTTTTTGATAGCCATTTTCCTGAACAACAGGGCTGTCAAGCCATTTCTCCTGCCCATAATAATCTCATATTTCGGTTGGACATATGTGCTCATACTGACTGTGTGTACGATTCTCGGTTCACTCCCTGTCGGATACGCTGTAGATGCTGCGGTAAAGGAAAAAACCGACTTGTCATCTCATATTTAGGCTGTAAGCGGCTGAGGAAGGCTGACATTAGTCAACCAGAAATGGGAGGAACCATTGAGTAGGGTAGGGCCACTGGTCTTGAATCAATGGCTGGATGAGAGGAGCCGTATGAATCGAGAGGTTCACGTGATAGGGCACGTTCGTGCAGGAATTGCCTGACGGCGCACTATTTCGGTTAAAGACTCCATATGTTGCAAGTACGGATCTAAAATGATAAAAGGTTGGAATAGAGGTGTATATTTGAACCGCTGTGCAATTTCTGCACGAGCGTCCCTGACCTCATGGACGAAACTTTGCAATTTGAATATCTTTTACCGTTCTGTAATGCTTATCATTCCCAGTAAGAATTGGCAAACCATATGCTACCGCTGTGGCGCCAATTAATGCGTCAGCCAATTGCAAAGAATGGCTTAAGAAATGTTGTTCAACATAGAACATGGCTTTGGAAGATATCTCTTCGGAAATATATAGTACTTTAGCATCCCAGGAATGGATAGATCTACGGAGACTATTTAATTCTTTCTTGGTTCTCATTCCCTGCACTAGTTCCATATAGGTAACAACTGATATGAAAAAATTATTCGCCATCTCAATAGCCTTATATGCTTGTTCATTTCCTTTCATGTACCAAATAAGGACATCTGTATCGATAATCATTTTAGGGCCTGCCTTTTCTCAAGTTCCTCACATATTCATCAACATTTTGAATATCTTTATGGTCTTTCCAGATACCAAATAGTTCGTCTTCTTTATTCTTTTTTCGTTCATTCTGATAGGGCACAAGCTTCGCACAAGGCTTACCTCTGTATGTGATAACTACTTCTTCTCCTCTGTTTACGGTGTTCAATAATTCACGCGATTGAAATCTAAGGTCTTTAGCCGTTGCTTTCATGATAAGCTCCTCGATAATTGTTTACACTTTAAATTGTATATTTCAGAAAAAAGTATGTCAAGAATATTTTGTGGTATGTTACCGATGAATTGGCAGAGATAGAGAAAAATGTCAAAGTCGTTTTGGAACCAATGTCTGCTTTTATTACAATTATAAATGGAGGTATTATTTATCTCTTTGGAAGAAGTTGCTAAGATAATCAAAAAGGCCAATTATACCAACCGGCAAATTGAGCCATGAGAGGGGATATCCGTGCAGAAATTGCCTGACGGCTCACTATTTCGGTTAAAGACTCCATATGTTGGCAATACAAATCTAAAATGATAAAAGGTGGGATTAGAGGTGTATATTTGAAGGGCTGTGCAATTTCTGCACGGTCCCCCTTTGTTTTCTGTTACTACCTCGAAAGGGGTCGATGATGAACGAAATCCCAAAGGTATTTTGGAGTGTTTCTGCCAGTGAACTGCTTAATCAGCTTCAAACCACACCTCAAGGTCTATCGGACGATGAAGCGATAAATCGACTCACTCGTTACGGACCGAATCTCCTCAAGCCGAAGAAACGAACGGATGCTTTTTTGCTGCTGCTGGCTCAATTCAGGAGTCCAATTACCCTAATACTTCTTTTTGCAGCGGGATTGTCACTCTTCCTCCATGACCCTGTCGACGCCCTCATTATCCTGGCGATTGTCTTCTTAAGCGGTCTTCTCGGATTCTGGCAGGAGCGAGGTGCGGCAAATGCTATCGAGAAGTTACTCGCCATTGTGCAAATAAAGGCAGTGGTGCTGCGTGATGGAAGCCCAAAAGAGATTCACGTTGAGGAGATCGTGCCCGGAGACGTGGTTGTCTTCTCTGCGGGAGGGAACATCCCTGGAGACTGTTTGATCCTGGAATCCAAGGATCTTTTCGTCGATGAATCGGCCTTAACGGGTGAAACATACCCGGCAGAAAAGGAGGTTGGGATTCTATCCCCAGAAACACCCCTCAGTCAGCGCACCAATGCTCTTTTTATGGGAACCCATGTGGTGAGCGGCACCGCGAAAGCAGTGGTTGTGCATACTGGTACGGAGACCGAATTTGGCAAGGTTTCCGAAAGGCTGAAGTTAAGGCCGGCAGAGACGGAATTTGAACGGGGTGTCAGAAGATTTGGGTATTTCCTCATGGAGATTACGTTGATGTTGGTGATCGCCATCTTTGCCATCAATGTCTATCTGGCAAGGCCGATCCTGGACTCCTTGCTCTTCTCCTTGGCACTGGCCGTGGGGCTCACCCCGCAATTGCTCCCGGCGATTATCAGCATCAACCTTGCCCATGGTGCCAAACGCATGGCACGTGAGAAGGTGATTGTCAAGCGGCTCGCTTCTATTGAAAACTTCGGCAGCATGAATGTGCTTTGTTCAGATAAGACCGGCACCATAACCGAAGGGGTGGTGCAATTACAAGCCGCTTTTGATGTTAATGGTAATGAAAGCGAAAAAGCTCTCTTCTACGCCTATCTTAATTCCTTTTTTGAGACGGGGTTTGCGAGCCCCATTGATGACGCGATCCGGACCCATCATCAATTTGACGTATCTGGCTACCAGAAACTGGATGAAGTACCATATGACTTTGTTCGTAAGCGCTTGAGCATCGTAGTCTCAAAAGATGGTACCCATTTGATGGTGACGAAAGGTGCTCTGCAGAATGTACTCGCTGTCTGTTCCTCAGCGGAAAATGCGGGGGGAAAGATCGTGGAGATAGCTACGGTGCGGGAACAGATCCAGGATCGCTTTGAGGGGCTCAGCAATAAAGGTTATCGCACACTGGGAGTGGCTTACCGAGATGTGGGTTCTGACCCACTCATCACCAAAGACCATGAGGCAGGCATGACGTTTTTAGGATTTCTTGCGGTCTTTGATCCACCCAAGCCCGGAATTATGGAGACCATTAGCCACCTCAAGCACCTCGGTGTTTCACTGAAGATCATCACCGGGGACAATCACCTGATCGCCGGCACCATCAGTCAACAGATAGGATTATCAGACCCACAAATCCTTTCAGGCCCGGAACTGCGCCAGATGAGTGATGAAGCCCTGCTTCAACAGGTGAATGATGTGGACGTATTCGCAGAGGTCGAGCCAAATCAGAAAGAGCGAATCATTCTCGGTCTGAGGAAAGCTGGAAACGTAATAGGTTACATGGGGGATGGAATCAATGACGCCTCAGCCCTTCATACTGCCGATGCAGGCATCTCTGTAGATAGTGCCGTAGATGTAGCTAAAGAGGCGGCTGATATAGTTTTGCTTGAAAAAGACCTGGGTGTCCTTGTGCAGGCCGTGCAAGAGGGCAGGAGGACCTTTGCCAACACCATCAAGTATGTGTTTATGGCAACCAGTGCCAATTTTGGAAACATGTTCAGTATGGCAGGGGCATCCCTCTTTCTACCCTTTCTCCCGTTGTTGCCCAAGCAGATTTTGCTCACCAATTTAATGACTGATTTTCCCGAAATGGCTATCGCTGGCGATAGCGTGGATAGTGTAATGGTTGAGCAGCCTCGGCGTTGGAACATTAAGTTTATACGTAAGTTTATGATAACCTTCGGCATCTTAAGTTCGGTGTTTGACTACCTCACGTTTGGTGTGCTCCTGCTCATCCTGCATGCCACGACGGATCTATTCAGGACCGGATGGTTTCTTGAGTCTGTGATTTCTGCGTCGCTGATTGTGCTGGTTATTCGGAGCCGCAAGCCCTTCTTCAAAAGTATGCCGGGGAGGTATTTATTGGTGGCAACTCTCATAATTGTTGGCGTAACATTCATTTTCCCTTTCACCCCACTTGCGGTACTCTTTGGTTTCCGGCCGCTGCCAATGCTCTTTCTTTCCGTGTTGGGGGCGATAGTGGTAATCTATATTTTTGCAGCGGAGACAGTGAAGCGGGCCTTCTACAAGAAGGTGAAATTTTGATGGAAGTACGTCTACCTTAGAAACGGGTAACGCCTCGAATGAAGAGACCATGATGGAAACTAAAATCCTTGCAGTCCTGCTTCCCCACCTCACTCACTGGGGTTATTATATCGTTATCCTTATGACCTTTCTTGAGACATCCGCCTTCCTTGGCCTACTTGTGCCTGGCGAAAGTGTGGTGGTCATGGCGGGACTTCTGGCCTCAAGGAGAATAATCCAATTGGGCGATGTGATCTGTGTGATGGGGGTCAGATCTTGACAGGCTGTTGCCCAAAAGCCTTTCACCATAGGGTATCCGTCAATCGCGGACGTCAAAAAATAGACTTCGCATGGCGAGAAAAAAACCTTCATTTCAGATAACAGCCATGGCAAATTGCCTAAATAACCGCCTTATCACTGAAATAAAGGGGTGATGATCCCCTGTGGCCCCTAGCGTCCTTATCGCTTGCCCTACCTGGGCATTGCTCTTTGATATTCTCTCCTTTGACTCCTTTATGAGCACCATGATGTTCTGGGTGGCACAGATGAGGAAGTCCTGGATCTCCACCCTCCATCGCCTTCGCCACCGGGCTCTCTTGTAGCCATAGCGGGTGGACTGTGCGAAGGAGCGCTCGGAGAGGTGCTGGCGGGTCTTGATGTCCCGTTTCGCTTTCCTGCTTGTCGCGCGGGTTCGCATACGAGTGAGTTCATCGTGTCGCACGTGGCGCTTCACGCTGCGGCCTGCCTTGGAGCGGGTACACTGATCCCTGAGCTCACAGCTCGCACAGATCTCAGGGGGAGCCTTGTACTCGTAGTGGTGTCGTGACTTGTAGTAACTCCGCCTTCTCAGGGTGTGCCCCGCAGGACAGGTGAAGGTGTCTGTGTCTGGGTGGTAGGTGAACTCCCCGGTGGAGAAGATCCCCCTTTTGCGTCCTGAACCCCTCTGTGTCTCCTCCAAGGAGGGGATGTGGGCAGCGATCCCGCGATCACTGCAGTTGAGGTAGTTCTCAATGGTCCCGTACCTGCTGTCGGCGACCACGGTGTACACGTTCCGTTTGGTGTGTGCGTGATGGGCATCGAGCATCTGGGTGAGCAGATCCCCCTCATTGACGGATCCAGGGGTCACGGCCGTGGCGGTGATCACTTCGCGCTTCGGGTCAACTGCCCGGTGGGTCTTGTAGCGGAGCTTGGATTTGCCGCTTCCCTGTCTGGTGACCGAGGCATCGGGGTCGGTGGGGGAAAGGTGGCGGCAGTTCGCGGGGGTGGTCTTGGTGGCTTCTATCTCATCGAGTCGCTCCTCGAGGCGTCGGTAACCCTTATTGAGGTATCGCTTCAGGCTGTGCGTATCAATGACCGAGTTATTGGAGGCGTTGGCATCGATGAGGCTCGCGTCGATAAAGAGCTTGCTCCCGTCCACGAGCCCTGCCTCCACGCACTGCTCCACGATACGTTCAAAGAAACGCTTAAAGGCATTCACTCCCCATCGAGCCCTGGCTTTACTGAGCACGCTGTGGTGGGGGATCTCGCTGTCGAGCTCGTAGCCCAGAAACCACAGCCAATCCAAGCGCTCCGGGATGGTGTCCATGAGCTCCCGCTCAGATCTGACATTGTAGAGGACCAAAAGAAGCATGAGCTTGAGGATCACTGGAGGAGGCACGGAGACGTTCCCCTTGAGCCCGTAGGTGTGTGCCACCTCCTGGTAGATGAACTCGAAGTCGATTGTGTGGTGGATCTTTCGGAGGATGTGATCCTTGCGAATGCGTTTCTCCAGGGTGAACCCGGTGAGAAAGAGCTTGTGTTGCAACTTAGGCTGGCGACCCATCATGGCGACAACTCCTGTGAGTGGTGTGATGCCATGAGTATATGATAAATATGGTATATAATCAATAAAATTATAATAAAATATATTAATTTTATAGAAATTAAATCCCTAAAGGCATTTGGGCAACAGCCCGT
>Ga0209636_10006699_pt1 | contig 11769 bp, 10 predicted proteins | sample DeeMarSWOR152_54_FD_187464 | JGI IMG/M metagenome (GOLD analysis project Ga0209636, IMG submission 187464) | Marine sediment microbial communities from White Oak River estuary, North Carolina - WOR-1-52-54 (SPAdes) (version 2) | ecosystem: Environmental > Aquatic > Marine > Intertidal zone >... | reverse complement strand
TTGGGTGCCATCTAGGTCGGTGTTGACGATTCGAGTGATGTGTCGGAATCCTTTGGACATGCTTAACCGTCCATGTGTTCTTTAAACTAACTACGGAAGTGACGTGTATTTTATTTAAACCTTGCTTTGTCACACAAGAAAAATGAAAGGAGAGAAGTGTCTTTTATGGAGTTAAAAGATTAGAAAGGCAATTGAGTAAAGGAGGGAGGCTTCTCTTATATGTTGACGAGTTTTCAAACACTCTCCTTAATCCTGAGGAACAAAGAAAATAGTGCACTTAAATTCTCATTAGGAAGGATGGGTCTTAGTGTGCATCCTAACTGAACAGATAAGCGCCTTTGTTATGGATGAAGGGAACTTTGCAACTGGTTTAGTTAACTTCGCGAAATTTTTAGCCCTTTCTCGCCCAGCCAAACCATGAAAGTCATTATTGGGCATCCAGCTTCAGCTTCTTCGCCACAATAGTTTTCGTCGTCAATTGTAGGGCAACTTGGGCAGTAGTCGTCTACGAGAGCGTCTAAATCTTCTACAATGGATGTTGAGAGTTTCATCTCTGCTTTCTCTTCCAATTCGATGGGTTCTCCTTTTTCCTCTCGTATCCACTGCTTGACTTCTTTAGTAGTTGGTCTTCCTCCCTTCTTCAGTTGCTTCTCAAGTTTTTCCACTACTGCTTTTCGAATATTCTCTGGTTCTTTACGTAATGGTCTTGTTGCAAACTCGCTTATATCCGATGTTCGTCGGTTTGGGAAATATTTGTCCATGAATTCCATGTGCTTTTCAATATAGTGGATGGTGTCGTAGTTTTTGCTGCAAAACTCGTTTAGCGCTTTTTTATCATCTGCCTCTAACAGGTCTCTCATTTTAACATAGAATTTTTCGCAACGGGTCATACAGGTTCACCAAATCAAATAGAAAATTAACTTAAAGGGCTTATTTTGTGTTATGAACCTTGAATAAGTATTGAAAATTAAGCTTCCAAAAAAATTCAATCACGTAGAAATTAAACCTCTATGAGAATCAATAATACTTTCGTAAAATGTGCACAACCGTGGTGCCGCGAGCGAATTTGAACTTACACTATGCTGGAGATGTTTCTCTGCAACTCCCCTATTTTTTCTGCTTTGCGTGCTCAATGAATAGTTTTATTCATATCTAAGAGCGTCTACGGGCTTAAGTCTTGAAGCTCGCCAAGCTGGGTAAAGCGAAAAGATTACGCTGACTATTATGCCAAAGGCGAAGGCGCCTAGGAACACTGTTGGAGTCAAAACAGGAGTTATCGTCATTCCACCTGCGGCTGCCGCTTGATTTCCTGCTTGCATGAAGCCTCCTCCACTGAAGATTCTTGCAACTATGTTTGCTAAAACCCAGCCTGAAGCTATTCCAATCACTGCACCCATCAAGCCAACTATCACTGCTTCGCTTAAGAAAATTAGGAGCACCGTTCGACCTTTCATGCCCAAAGCTTTCAGTATACCTATCTCTCTTGTACGCTCCATCAAGGAAACAATCATAATATTCATTATACCTATCCCCGCCACTAGAAGCGAGATGGCAGCAATTCCAGCTAAGAAAACTTCTACTGTGGAGAAAATATTTGAAACAATGTTAAGCACGGCTGTTGAAGACGTTACTGAAACTTGGTCGCTGAAAGCCTCTTTTATGGCTTCAGAAACACTCTCAATCGTTGCGTCATCATCATTTTCTAACTTCACAATTATCATATCACATTCATCGGTTCCAAAGAAACTCTGAGCTTGCGAAATTGGAATGTAAACATTAGAATCCGAAGGCCCGATGCCGAAGCCTCCAATTTCTTTGAGAACAGCCGCAACATTGCCAGTGTGAGTTTTATTTTTTGGTGGAAGCATGGTTGCGTTAGTCCAAATGACCTCGACGGTGTCATCTACTTTGCTGAAAATTGTCTCATTCTTCCAAGGGTCACTTACTCGTTTTCCAATTACAACCGTTTTGTTTTCTGGATTTAGGGGGATGTCTCCACTTTCAGCCACAAAAGTGTTGCTGTAAATGTCTGCATACTTGTAGAAATCCACACCTACTACGTTAACTATGAGCTCTCTTTCACCAGATTTAATATAGCATACCTTTTGAATTATCGCCATTGATATACTAACATGTTCTATTTCATCGATTGGCTGCGTGTCATTGACTAGCAAATTAAACCCAGAGTCAGCTGCCCCCATTGCGCCCCCGGCGCCTATGCCGAAGCCTCCTCCAGAAGAAACAATTAGCGTGTCAGTTGCAAATCCTGTTTGAAGTTGCTCAGTTATAGTACCTTGGAGGCCTTGGCTAATTGAAAGCAAAGCAACGATAGCTGCAATGCCGATAACTACGCCTAAAGTAGTTAAGCCTGAACGAAACTTCCGCAATTTTATAGCACTGAATGCATAGGAAAAAACATCACTTACTTTCATCTCAGTTCACCTGTTTCCTTAACTATCAAGCCGTCAAGCATTTGCACTGTTCTCTTGGCTTGTGATGCTAACTTCTGGTCATGAGTAATAATTATTATGGTTACACCTTTCTCTTCATTCAACCTCTTAACTAGCGCTATTATTTCGCTTGCAGTTTTGGAGTCTATGTTTCCGGTAGGCTCATCCATCAGAAGAAACTTCGGATTGTTTGCTAAGGCTCTGGCAATTGCTACACGTTGGCGCTCACCACCGCTGAGTTCAGCTGGTTTATGAGTCACTCTCTCCTTCAAGCCCACAGTTTCAAGAAGTTCTTCAGCGTGTTTTCTTCTTTCATTCTTGCCTAAGCCAGTTATAGCCATTGTTAATTCAACATTTCCTCTTGCATTTAAACGTGGAATGAGGTTGAAGAATTGGAACACAAACCCTATTTCTCGCCTTAAATCGGCAAGTCTATTGTCACTTAGTTGGGAAACGTCAACACCTTCTATGAAGACTTTTCCCTTTGTTGGTTTGTCTAATAGACCGATCATGTTTAAGAGCGTGGATTTGCCGCTTCCAGAAGGACCCAAGATTGCAAGGAAATCTCCCTTTTCAATTTTCAAATCTACTCCTCGCAGAGCTTCTACTGGGACTTTTCCAAGCAGGTAAGTCTTATGAAGGCTAGTTGTTTCAACAACAGGTGTCGACAAAATTTTCATCTCCTTTTGATTCTTTCAGTTATTTCCTCGATTTTTTCAGCGCCCTCGTTCAGAATTTTCGCTGCTTCTTTCACGGTTTGCTCTGACAGATTCTCCTCTAACGTCATCCGTAGATTAAAAAGTGCGGTAACAAATCGTTTGGCGGGCTCTCTAATTTCACGTAGTTTCTCGGAATTGATGCCAGCTAGGAATGGACTTATAAGCAAAGGCGCCAAGAACTCCAATTTTTTCCGAAGTCTTTTTCCGAATTTCACTTGTTCTTTAAAGAGTTTCTTTCCTTCCTCTGTAAGTGCATAGCGTTTTATTCCACTTTCCTCCTTAGGCAATTTTTTTGTGTAGCCTTTATCTTGGAGCCATGTTAGAAGTGGATAGATGGAGCCAGGACTTGGTTTCCATCGTCTATCAGTTTCGCTTTCAATTTCTTCCATTATTTCTGATCCGGACATAGGCTTTTCATTTAGGAGTTTGAGTACGTAAAACCTGAGTAAGCCTCTTGGAACGCCTGCTGTTCGTTTCATCAAACGTTCAAACGGATGTGGTGGATGCTCAAACATAATATCACTACCGATATCTACAGCGATATCGCATACGACATATAAACCTTGCGCATACGCAATCCATTTGCTCAAAAGGTCACAAGAATAATATCGATGGCACGAGAACAAGGAATTGAATTCACGCTACGCTGGAAATATTTCCCGCAAACTCCCTCTTTTTCTAATAGCTTCTAATTCTATCACACGTGTTATCAGTGAACCATCATTTTGTCTTCATGTTTTTTGAGATGCCGTGTAGCTTCAGAGACATCCATGAATAGGTTGCTGACGCGGTTTACATCTTTAATAGCAATATCTTTGCGTTTGGCACTTTTAGCGTTTTGAGCAGCTAAACTCAACAGTTGAACAGAATATCGCAGAGAAGTCTTAGCTCCAACTTCTGTGATTTTTTCTAACGCGTTTTCTTTAATGTTTATTTTCTCCTCTTTGGATCGTATTTTTAGGATTTCGCGAATGCTGTCAGCATCATAATCTTCAGTTCCAATAATTACTGAGCGGTCAACAAGGTCAAGAGGAAAGCCCATTGGACTTTTGACGTCAGTGCCTCGGATAGTAGTGACTCCTCGATTCGTGGCTAAAATGATGATGGGCACAAGCTCGCTTTCAATAGCTCTACCTAAAAAGCTGAAGGCTTCCAAATCTAGAAGATGCGAGTCATCAATGAATAAGACGCCCGGGTGGATGAAGCTTTTTTCTTCGTCCACCATTTTTTTAACTGCTTCATCTACGCCTGTGCGAATTTCAGTGTCTATTTCTTTGGTTTCTGCGCCTCCAAAAAACATGGACATGATTCCTCCTCCTAATCTTTGGCGGGCATTAATTTCATCCATATCTGTTAAGGTTAAAGTGTAAACGAACTCTTTTTCTTTAAGCACGTTTCCTTTTGGGCGAGGGATTTTTTTCCTGGTGTCGATGTCAAGTGTTTTTCCTTTAGTGCTTTCCATACTTATGCCAAGGTTAACTACTCTTCCAGTTTCAGCGTCGATTTGTATCATATATCCTTCTGATATGTTCTGCTGAATGATTTGTTGGGCTATGGTGGATCCTGCTTCGATGGTTTTCTCTTCATCCTGAGTTTTCAATGTGAGTCTAATGCTTTCAGGAACTTTTTGGTAAGGATTGTAAGGATGGGAAGCAGTTCTTATGTCCATGCTGGTAAGTTCTCCTTCGTAGACTTTGCGCATCTCATGAATCTCCACTCCAATGCATTTTCTTATAGCTTCTATGAGAACCTCTGTTTTCTTGCGTTCGCTACTGTATATTTCACTTCCACTCATCTGAATGAACGGTACATTTTCTCCTAGTTCTTTTGATATTGCCACAGCAATGGCTGTCTTCCCTGTTCCAGGGGGACCAGCAAGAATTACGGTTTTACCGCTTAACTTTCCTTCTTTTATCATCTGAACAACAAGACCTGCAGCTTCTCTAGCTCTTTTCTGCCCCACCATTCCATCCTTTATTCTAATCGCTTTCAAGTTTCCATCTAATCCTAAACCTTTAATGTGGGTGTGGGCACCAATTCTTTCAAATCTGGTTGTTGGACGTGTTGGTAATTCTTTAATAGACGCCATAAACATGCCACCTTTCTTAGAGCAGTAAAATCGCAAGTAAAAAGAAAAAACTAAGATATAAACTTCACTTTTCAACGTTTTTGCAGAAAGTCTTTCACTATGTTTAACATTGAAAAAACACCATGAATTCGGGGCTACGCTAAAATCTTCCCATTTTAGCCTTTATTTTAATTATAGCACGCAAGAATTTTCTTATGAATGTTGATCGGTGTAGCAACAAAGCATGTACAACATGTCAAGATAAACTCAAGAGTCGCTCTACTGTGCTCAAATTGTTTTTATTGCGTTTTCAAATATGTCTAAGCCTTTGTTAAGCAAGTTTTCGCTTATGTTTAGTGGTGGTAGAAATCTTATGACGTTCTTATAGGCTCCAGCACCTATTATTATGAGACCTTTTTTATGGCATTCTGCGAGAATTTGGTTTCTCTCTTTTTTAGCTGGTTCTTTGGTCTTTCTGTCTTTAACCAGTTCCACCGCAGTCATTAGACCAATGCCTCTTACGTCTCCGATTATCTCGTATTTCTTATACATCTCCTTAAGTCGGCTCATTAGAAGCTTTCCGAGCTTTTCAGTGTTTCCCAGTAGCTGTTGAACTAGTTCAACAGTCTTTAAGCCCGCAACACAACTTACCGGGTTTCCACCGAATGTTCCTCCAAGCCCTCCTAGGTGAACCGAGTCCATTACGTCTCTTCTGCCTATGGCCGCAGCTAGCGGAAGTCCTCCGCCAAGCGATTTAGCCAGTGGAATAATATCTGGAACCACGTTGTAATGTTCCACCGCAAACATTTTGCCAGTTCTGCCCATTCCGCTCTGAACCTCATCAGCTATGAGTAAGATGTTGTTTTCGTTGCAAATCTTTCTAAGACCTTGCAGGAACTCCTTCGGCGGCACTATGAAGCCCCCTTCACCTTGGATCGGCTCGATTATCATGGCTGCAACTTCGTCAGGTGACAGATGGATGTTTAAGGTGTCTCTTATGTACTCCACACATCTCATGTTGCATGCTGGGTATTCAAGTCCAAAAGAGCAACGGTAGCAGTAGGCGGATGGAGTTCTATGGATGGCTGGGTCTTGTGGTCCGAAACCATACTTGTATGGCTGTACGCTGCCAGTTAAGCTCATAGCAACCCTTGTTCTTCCGTGAAAAGCGTATTCAAAGGTTATTATAGTGGGTTTTCCAGTGTATCTCCTTGCGACTTTGACTGCGTTCTCAACGGCTTCAGCTCCGCTGTTAACGAGCACAGTCTTCTTTTCGAAGTTTCCGGGAGCTATTGTCGACAATTTTTCTGCTAACCTAACATAAGGTTCGTAAGGGGTCACGTGAAAGCATAGGTGATGATACTTTTCCACCTGCTCCTTTATAGCTTTCATAACCTCAGGGTTTCTATGCCCAACGTTGAGACAGGCGATGCCCATGGCAAAGTCTATGTATTCATTTTCATCAACATCCTTGACTATTGCTCCCTCGCTTTCAGCAACAAATATCGGCGTAATAGTGTAAACTGCTTTGGGTACCCATTTTTCTGCTAATTTCATTAGCTTTGCAGATTTAGGGCCAGGTGGTGTAACAACTATTTTTGGAACATCATTTTTTCCCAATATTCACACCGCAGTTTTTTTACAATTTTATAAGTTATAAGTTTGACGTACACAAAAAGAAGGTTTAAATATAGTAAGTGTAACACGTAGCAAAACATAGGGAAGTGGGTGTTTCCATGTCGTTTGTAAAGACGAAGAAGTTATTGTATAAGGAAAAACTAGCTTTTCTGAAGAGGACAACTAAATCCTTTGAGACGTTTAAGAAAGCGAGTAAGAGTGTTCCGATGGGAGTGAACAGCAACGTCAGGTATATATTGCCTTATCCATTTTACGTGGATAGAGCTCTTGGCACCCGGATATGGGATGCCGATGGAAACGAGTATTTAGATTACCAGCTTGGGTTCGGCGTCTTGATGTCGGGACACAACCATCCGAAACTCGTCGAAGCAGTTAAGAAGAGGCTTGATAAGGGTGGAATAACCTACGGAGCAGAACCAATTGATTCTTACGAAGTTGCTGAGGAACTCGCAAAAAGGTTTAAGCTCGACATGGTTAGGTTCCAATGCTCAGGCACAGCAGCTACATTATGGGCTGTAAGAATCGCTAAGGCTTACACAGGTAAGGAAAAAATCATAAAGTTCGAGGGATGCTACCACGGAACTAGTGATTCACTGTTCGTTTCATACTATCCCCCTCTAGCACCTACAAAGCCCATGAGGATTCCCCACAGCCTCGGTATGCCCGAAGGCACTTGGAAGAAAACTCTCGTCGCAAGGTTCAACGACTTAAACTCTGTTGAGGAGGCCCTCCAAGAAGGTGAAGGTGATGTCGCGTGTATAATACTAGAGCCCGTCGCACTGAACATGGGAGTGATCCCGCCTGAGAAGGGATTCCTAGAGGGTCTTAGGAAGCTTGCAGACGAGTATGGAGCCCTCCTAATATTTGATGAGGTGAAGACTGGAGCCAAACTAGCCTATGGAGGGGCAACCGAGTACTTCAATGTCATGCCGGACATGGTGACCGTTGGTAAGGCCATTGGTGGTGGGTTCCCAATCTCAGCGGTCATAGGGAAAAGAGAAATAATGGAGTTCATTGGACCGGGCAAGGTCGTGCACGCTGGAACGTTTAATGCAAATCACATATGCATAACAGCGGCAAAGGTGGTTTTGAAAGAGATACTTACACCAGACGTTTATGAACCTGCTCGCTCTCTTTCGGAGAAGCTTGCTAAGGGCTACGAGCAGATTCTTGACGACTCTGGAATTGAGGCAAAGGTCATAAACGTAGGCGTCAACGGGCACATCTACCCTAGCGTATCCGAGGTTAAGAATTATAAGGATTATCTCAACCAGGACTCAGAGATGTGGTGGAGCTGGGCATACGCGATGATGAATAGGGGAATAATCTTTGAGGTTCTAACAGCAGATGATCAGTGGACCATGTCGATACAACACACAAAAGAGGATGTTGAAAGAACCCTAGAGACATTCAAGGAAGTAGTGAAGACAATAGCGTAGCACAGACATATTCCTCCTCTTTCCTTTAGTTTTAAAGCCTCACTGTTCCACATTAGAAACTGAGAGTGAATGAATATTTTCGATTCACTCAGGGGATACTGTTAAAAAATTTTTATGCCCGAAGAAACATGTGCATGCGTACTTATTTTGTTATAAGCCATGTCCCAACAATTATGAGAATTAGTGCCAATCCTTTTACGGCTACGACTTTTCTTCCTGTCTCTTCTTTCAATATTCTCGGCACAAACAAGCTAAGCACGAGTGTGATCGCGAAGACAAAGAATGGTTCTAATGATGCCGTTGCAGACACTAAAGACACGGGTCCACTGGAGATCGCAATGTAGTAGAGAACTGTCGCAGTGAGGCCTATTGAAGTGTTTATGATTCTCCATAATAGAACGGTTCTGTTCACTTTTTGAATGTCGTTTAGGAAATTGTGTCTTATCTTTGGAAGACAAAACAATGCAAGTCCCAATATTGCGGTTCCTACAAAATTCCAAGCGAAGTATGAGAAGTAGTCTAAAGCTCCGAGAACATATTTTGTTAAGACTTCGTATCCCGCAAATACAATGCCTGATGTCAAGATTAGTCCCAATGCAGGGGATATCACAGCTTTCTTACCTTTCTCTTTTCTATAAGAAATGAACATTGCGCTAGCAACCAGCAATATGATGCCTAAATAGCTTGGTAAACTCAGTTTTTCCTTCAGAAATACGTAGGCAAATATAGGAACAAAGATTGTGCCTGTGTACCATAGTGAAATCACTCGGGAGGACTCTTCTATCGCCATAGCTTTAAAGTAAAGAATAAGCCCAGGATACAGGCCAAGACCACCAATAATGCCCAGTAGAGACCAAGGAAGAGCAGTAGAAGTTGATGTGAATAAGAGGGGTAGCATAATTGGTGCTTCTACTATTATGAGGAGAAGTTGGTAAGAGAAGGGGTCTTGCATGTGTTTCGTCAAGACATACTTGTCTATCACAACACCAACAGCCCATAATATAGTAGCGACAAAAGTGAAGATGAACCAATCCATGTTAACATCAACTTTTTCAGAAGGCTGTTTATTCGTTGTTCCTCTACAAAAGGACGATGATAAGAGAAAGACGTTATGTATGCGTGTTGTTTATTTGAGTCCCCAAGCTAATGTTGCTCCACCGTCTACGATAAGCGATGCTCCAGTCATGAATGCCGATTCATCTGAAGCTAGGTAAAGAGCAGCATACGCTATGTCCAATGGCTGTCCTATTCTTCCAATCGGTATGTCTTTTGCCAATCTTTGTAAGTTTTTTTCTGAAACATCTTTTCTTAGCAAAGGCGTCATTATTGGTCCTGGACATATACAATTCACACGAATCTTATAGGAAGCACATTGTAGTGCCAAGGACCTTGTTAAAGTGACTACGCCTCCTTTTGAAGCGGCGTACACAGGAATCTCAGGGGAGCCAACAAGTGCCAACTCAGAAGCTGTATTGATGATTGATCCCTGCCCATTTTTCTTCATAGCAGGAATTGCATATTTACAACCGTAGAAAATTCCCTTCAAGTTCACGTCAAAAATACGATCCCATTCGCTTTGGCTTGTCCTCCAAATAGAACCTGAAACTCCTGTAATTCCAGCGTTGTTAAACAAGACATCTAGTTTTCCAAATTCCTTTACAGTAGTTTTAATCAGGTCTCTTACATCGCGTTCTTTTGATACGTCAACTTCCAAGAAAAATGCCTTGCCACCGTTATTGGATATTTGAGAAGCAGTTTCAGAGCCTGAACCTGCGTTGATGTCAGCAACAACTACTTTTGCTCCCTCTTGCGCGAAAAGCATTGCTGTTGCACGACCTATTCCAGATCCTGCGCCAGTGATGATAGCCACTTTCTGCAGTAGTCTCAACCTAAAAATTTCTCCGTAACACTTTGTTTTTCATTTGCTCCTATGAGTTCTTCCAGATTTTAATCTTGCTACAATGAGCGCACAAGATGACGTTAGGGTGAAGTTTGAGTTCCCACTGCTGTGGCGATATCTCCTGTACATTCTCTCTTTTTTTGATTGAGAATGCAAATACCGGTCATCATCTACTTGAGAACTTGCACAATATACTTGCCAAAATATATTCTCGTGAGGTCTTTTTCAAACCGTAGAATTTTATGCAAAATATTTTTACTCAGGTTAGGAAGGGCTTTCAACGCTCATAGGCCGGGCTTCCCGGTTTTTTGGGCGTTTCATTAAACCGTGTTATTCCTTTTCCTGAGGGACACCAGCTTTTTAGCTGGATGTTATGTGAGTTCTTTGTCTGCTTCTTTCACGATTTCGCGAATGTCTTTCGCGATGTCTCTGTCTAATGGTTCAGGTTTGTGGTGCGCCAAGATGTCGTCAACCTTTTCGCATGCCATTTTGAAGAGGTCTTTCCAGCCCTTCTTTTCCCAGTCGGTTCTGTAGTCTCTTGTGAAGAGTTCAGGTATCCACACGGCGGTTCTGATCTTCTTGCGGGTGCTTTCTTGACTCATGAAGTGGCCGCCAGGCCCAACTTTCATGATTGTGCCCAAGTCAATCGTTTCATCCGTCACTTCTATACCTTTTATGGCATGTCTTACTGCTGCAACGATCTCGTTGTCAATCACATACTGTTCCAGGCTCATTGACATGCCGGAATCCAGCATCCCCATCCCGTACATGTCTTTTCCCTTCGTCACCATTGCAGGTATCACCGTTGTGATTGTTTTTTCATGGGCGGCTTGTGGGTCAACTATCTTGGCGTCTGCCTAGCATCCAGCGACTAAGCACGGTAAGTCATAGTAGTTAGACATTTCCATGCAGCCAGCGTTTACCAAAGCCATCTCAGGGTTTCCAACAGGATAGTATCCTCTACGCGGGTCCGCAGCCGAACCGGAGCATTCAACTTCAAACGGAACTCCGGGCGCTATCATTTGCGACAACACTAGACTACTCAGGACTTCAGCGTTCCAAACCACCAATGTTCCCGCCAAAGTTGCAGGAGCAGTGGTAATAGCTGTGGCCATGCTTCCACAGGCCGTAGGGAACCCTTCCTTAGCAGCCATGATTTGGGAGTCGAGGATTTCTTTCGCATGCACCAAGGGGCTGGTAGCCCACCCACCACCAACTAAGACGGGCGTCTTCCTGAGTTCTTCCATTCCTCCCAACAGCGCCGCACCGATCCTCATTGCGTATCTAATTTGATTCCCATTCTCGCCGAATAAACTGATAGGTTTGGTGGGACTGTTGTTTATTTCTACTTCCAGTGAATGAATTATTTGTACATGCGGATGCAAATCCGTTGGCATACTCCCCACCCAAGCCATGTTGACGTTTTCCAGTGCATCACCGACAATCATTATCTTTTCAATGTCTTTTAGTGTAGATGGACGCTGAGTTCCATCCCGGTCCGTAAAATATGTGCCGTCACCAAAAGTTGCAATAGAGAAATCTTTTGGCGTTGGAA
>Ga0209636_10006698_pt1 | contig 11769 bp, 12 predicted proteins | sample DeeMarSWOR152_54_FD_187464 | JGI IMG/M metagenome (GOLD analysis project Ga0209636, IMG submission 187464) | Marine sediment microbial communities from White Oak River estuary, North Carolina - WOR-1-52-54 (SPAdes) (version 2) | ecosystem: Environmental > Aquatic > Marine > Intertidal zone >... | reverse complement strand
TTGAAAATGCGGCCGGAGGTTGCAAGCGATGAATCTTGAAGAGTACAAATCCGCGTTTCTAGTTACGATTCTATGTTTGATTCTAGTTGCTAGTTTTCCCACGGTTAGTATGGTTGTGCCTTTTCCTAAAGGTTCAGAGAGGTTTTCTGAGCTTTGGGTTCTTGGTCCAAATCATATGGCGGAAGATTATCCTTTCAATATTACGATTAGGAAGCAGTATAGTGTTTTTATTGGTATAGGTAATCAAATGGGTTCCTCAACATATTATATTGTTTATGTGAAGTTTCGCAATCAGATTCAGCCTTTGCCAGATACATCAAGCTCTGAGCCTAGTTCGTTGCCTCCGCTTTACGAGTTTCGGGCTTTTGTTGCGGATGATGATACATGGGAAACTCCAGTTATTTTTAATATTTTGGAGGTTTCACGGGTTAGGAACTCTCGTCTTGTGCGTAGCATGTCGATTAACAATGTGGTTTTCTCGGTGGATTCCTCATCATACTGGGATTCAGAGCGTAGTGGGTTTTATTATCAATTGTTTTTTGAGCTTTGGCTCTATAATACGACATCGCAAAGTTTACAGTTTCATAATCGTTTCGTTGGGATATGGTTGAATGTGACGGATTCTTAGTTTTATTATATTATTTGCTTTTTCCTCTCTCTTGCGCGCGCTTGCAGGAAGGCGTGTTGGTTCCAAGTTCGCTATGCCACACCAGCTATTGTTATGATCAGAAAATATTGCTTTCTCCATAGTTTTTCAGGATGAAGGTTTATTGCTTTTCAATGTGACAACAAGGTTCTTTCTATGTTATTAGCGTGTTGTGGATGAATCTGATGGTATGCGTATTCTCGGGATAGGAGAGAACAAATATTGAATGTAGGGATGATTGGTCTCGGGCATATGGGCATGTTGCACCTGAAGAATTGTCTGCATGTCGATAGTGTCAAAGTGGTTGCCGCGGCTGATTCATCGAAAAGAGCTTTAAAGAAGGCAAAACTGGTTGGTATTAAGAATCTTTATACGGACTATCATGATTTGTTGAGTGATTCGGTTGATGTGGATACAGTCATTATATCTCTACCTAACTTTTTGCACTTTAATAGTATTAAGTTGTCGTTGGAAGCTGGATTCAATGTTTTTGTGGAAAAGCCTATGGCAATTACGGTGGATGACTGCCGCAAGATTGTGAAGTTAGTTGAGAAGAGTGACGGAAAATTTATGGTTGGCCATTGCATGCGGTTCATTAATGGAATTGAAAAGATGAAAGAAATTGCTGATGAGGGTCGCATTGGGAATTTAGAGGTTGTTACACTTGAACAATTACTTAATGGGCCCTTCGCTCATGGGGTGGATTTTACACCTGTTCCTGAGTGGTGGTTTGATCCCAAGAAAAATGGAGGAGGAGTTTTGATGGATTTAGGTTATCATGTAATCGATTTGTTCCGTTTCTTTGTGGGTGGGGATAGCAAGATACTGTTTTCCTGTTTTGATCACAAATTTAATCTCTCTTTTGAGGATGGTGCAATAGTGATATTGGTTTCTTCTGATTCTTCTATTAAGGGAATTATAAATATTGGTTGGTACCAAAAATTGGTGTTTCCAGAATATAATTTTCGGGCAATTCTTCATGGGAATGCTGGGTATGTGACTAGCGATAATCTTGTGCCGAGAAATATTTATTTGCACGCTGTTAAGGAGGGAACAAAGAATCTTCTTCGAAAGATTGTTAGAAAGAAAATAAAGCCTCTATCTTATTCGTATTATTATGAATCATACTACAAGGAGTTACAGCATTTCTTTGACTGCATAAAAAACGATTCTGATCCATCCATTTCAGCAATTGACGGATTAAAAACACTCGAACTAATCGAAGAAGCCTACAAAACTTCTTCTGAAACTCAATTTCCTTAGGGAAGTAATAATCAAATGGGAGACGTAGTTGGTTTAGTTCGAACGCATAGTTCAGACGAGGATATAAAAAATTCCATTGAAAAAGCGTTAAATCTTATAGATTTTAAGCCTAAATGTGCAGTAAAATCTGTTGACATCAAGGCGAACCTATGTTATTATTGGGATGCAACAACAGGTTACACTACAGATCCTCGAGTTGTAGCTGGAATCATAGATTGTATTCGCGAAAGATATGGGTCAGATATTAATATTCGAGTTGTTGAGGCTGATGCCACCGCCATGCGAACAAAACATGCCTTCTTAATGCTTGGGTATGAAAAATTGGCGGAGGAAAAGAATGTAGAACTCTTTAATCTTTCCAAAGACGAAATCCATGAAGAAAATGTTCATGTAAACGGACGTGGGATTGTCTTTCAAATTCCTCAATCATTATTGAAATCCGATCTCTTCATTAACGTACCAAAATTGAAAATAATGCGCGATACTAAGATAACCTGCGCTCTAAAGAATATTTTTGGTTGCATAGCTTCTCCAAGGAAGATAGTTTACCATCCTATTTTAAATGAGGCTATCGTTGGCATTAACAAAATATTACATCCAGACCTCACAATAGTTGATGGACTAGTCGCATTGGGTCGGTTTCCAATACAACTAGGTCTCATCATGATTAGCAAAGATCAATTTTCAATAGATTGGATTGCATCTCAAATTATGGGTTTTAACCCATCGAAAATCAAATTTTTGAAAATTGCAATGAAAGAGAAACTTGGAAACCTGGAAGGTATTAGAACTAGTGGAGAAAACGTAATTACTTTCAAGAAGATCTTTCCTAAAGAAAACTTCTTTTCCTCAAAGCGTTGGTGGGATATTCAGCTAGGATTGTTTAATTTGTATAGAGAGGTTGTTAATGATGTTGTTCCCCCTATACTTGAAAAAGATAAGAGCTGAACTGCATGTTAACTGTTGGGATTGGAATGATATTGGTCATTTTGTGGTTGATACTACGATTGATAATACGAAGATGTTAGTTAACACATACAATAAAATGGTGGGCATTCGCTTCAAGCTCGAATAGACTTTGAAAAGTGTTGAAAATCATCCTTGAACTTACTGTAATAGTTATAAGCATAAGCGCGCGCTGGATACCTTTAGACTGTTAGAAGCGATAAACTGCCAGCAAATTTGAATATAAAGTACAACCAAAATAACTACTAGCCTTTTTACCAAACGGCTAAGGGAGACGTCATATTATCGAGAAGCGTGCTTGCTATGAACTTGAAAAAATTAATTGAACAACTAAGAAGTAAGATTTGGGAGTTTTTGTCTCCTATTTAAGTTATTTCGGAAAAGACGAATCTGGGTTGTCAATGATACTGATCGGCCGGAAGCATTGGTTATTGGCGCTAATCCGCTGGAGAGACTGGGGGATCTCAAAATCCCCTGTATACTTCTGGATATGCCTCTATTTAGCCTTAGCTCATGATCTATTTGATCTCGACTTTTTGATCTCTTTCTTTAGTTTTTTCGTGTTTTTGCATCTCTATGGTATCTACGGGTTAATGATAAACGATTATTCCGATAGAGAATGGGACAGGCAAAGTGGTAAAACAAATATTATAGGAGAAATGTCTAAACACAAATCTTTAGGACTTATTGCGTTGATTCTCGTCGCGGGGGTTGTTTCCTCTTTTGTTTTTTTTCAAAGTCCATTTTTCATGGTAATCTGCGTCTTGTCGTATACCATTGCCACATTTTATTCTTTACCTCCTGTCAGATTCAAAGAGAGAGGACCTTTAGGGCTTCTGGTACCAGCAATTGCCCAACAGACTCTTCCGGTGCTGCTGATCTTCTCAGCCTTTAACCACCTTAGCGATTTTGGAGTCTTAATCTTTTCATTTTACGTCACTTTTATTGGATTTCGGAAGATAGCTGAGCACATCATAATGGACCAAGTTTCCGACTTAGAGTCTGGATTAAAAACTTATGGTATGACACATGGAATCGACAAAGTTAAACGATTTTTCAGACTTTCGTGTTTGGGAGAGATATTCTTTCTCTTTTTCTCTTTAATATGGATCTCGATAAAAGTGTTTTATGGATTCTTCCTATTGCTAATCTTTTTTACATTAAGTTTGTGTCTTTATCGGCGAGTAAGTGGTAAAACTTTTGGTGATTTCGTTCATGAATTTTGTCCAGTCCTTTTGATCCCAATTTTCATTTCCACTTTGTTATTCATACAATATTTTACATACATCGTTATTTTCTTATTCATAGCAGCATGGCAGCATAGAATGATTTGGAACTATACGATTCGAATATACAAAAATGTTGGTGGAAATAGGAATGGAAAAGTTAGGCGTTTATAGGAAGCCTCCCATCGATTCAATCAAAGACATACCAAGCTTCGTTGAGGATGATTACTCCTTCAGATATTTTCAGAAACCTCAACTCTTTCACTTGATCTCATTGGCTGAGAGAATAGGTTGGAGAGATGCCGTTGCCTCATACCAGTCAAGTTCTTTAATAAGATACCTTACGGACCCCCAGCGTCTTCTTCTTATGCCCCTCCTTTCTCTCATATCAAATTCGAAGATCCTTGACTTGGGCGCAGGTCTCGGGTCCCTATCCTTTCCGATAGCGAAGAGGAATCCGTCGTGTCAGGTTTACGCATTTGATAAGACCTTAGATGGACTTTTACTCCTTAACATCATCAAAGAACAAGAGAAGTTATGGAACCTGCATATCGCGAGGGCAGATGCTCTCGACATTCCATTAGATGATTCTTTCTTTGATCTCGTTTTGATGGTTGGAATATTAGAATGGGTTGGTAATTCTACAGTAGGAATGAAACCCATGGAGGCTCAGAAGACAGCGTTACAAGAAACCTACCGAGTATTGAAGTCAGGGGGCCAACTACTGGTTGGAATTGAAAATCGCTTAGGGCATCAGTTTTTAAGAGGTCATCCAGACCATTCGGGCCTCTCATATACTAGTCTAATGCCCAGATACATCGCAAACTTGTACACGAAAATTCGGTTAGGCTTCCCATACAAAACTTATACGTACTCGGAGCGTGGATATAGGAAGTTGCTAACAGAAACAGGTTTCACTGATGTACGATTCTTCACTGCTATTCCTGACTATCGATTTCCCGAGTTGATTCTTGAAGTTAACTCAGTCAAAGAGGTCCTGAGGAATAAAAAAACGAGTTTGCTAACAAAACTAGCGCTTCGTTGCATGCCCTATTCACTGGTCAGATTGTTTGTACCTTCCTATTTGATAGTGGCGGTGAAGTAAATTGATGATAAGCGATATTGCTTATAGAATCGCTGAAAGGATGTATCTTAAAGAATGGAACTATAATGTGATCATACGCAAATTTGCTATGCTCGGAGAACCCACAGACAAGTTCATCCTGAGAGTCAGTACTTCAAAACGCTCCTGGGAATTCTTCGTGAAAGTATGTAAAGATCCTAAACTTTCAAAGTACCTTGTAAACGAGGCAAAAGCCCTGGAGTATTTAAACGGGCTCGGCATGAGAGGAATCCCAAATCTCATCATTAGAGATTCTTATTACGGGAAGGAATTCCTTGTTCAAAGTTTCATCCATGGTGAAAAGGTAGGTATAACGAACGGCCTTGATATTTTTGGTCTCGCACGCCACTGGCTCTCGAATCTCTATTCTAGGACACAAAAAGGATTCGTATCATGCAATGATCTGATGGATAAAGCGTCGGAATACGTAGACTATTTATCAAAGTGGTTCGATTTAGGTGACATAATAAGCCTAATGGAGAAATACTTATCCGACGAGTCATTGCCCTCGGTCTTTACACACGGCGATTTCTGGTTCGACAACATGATCGTAATATCTAAAGGTATCGCCCTCGTCGACTATTCGCTTTCTGCAGATAATCAGCCGCCTTTAGACATTTTCACATTATTAAACTATATGGGGTTAGAAAACCCTGAAATTTTGGCTTCAACTAAGAGGCTAAGAGACCTTACAGCGGATTTCCTCCGTAGCGACGTTGACCCTTACTTCCTGCTAATCTACAACGCAATCAGGCGCGCGGCACAATTAACACGCCTGAGTGAAGACCTGTACGAGAATCTTCTATCGATTGATGTTAGGAAAATTAGTTCATCGGCCCGATACCAAATAGGGCTACTTAAGAATCTATATCTTAAGCTCGCGCGCTATTAATAGAACTGTTACGTACGTGCCTTTAAACGGTATGAGATAACGGTAAAGGCTACGATTATCCTGAAGAATTTGTTAGATGCATTTGGAGAATAGTCAAGTATGGAGGGTACAAACCTACTAGTGAAAAAATCTGATTTTCATACGCAACAGACTTAACCAAAAAATCGCCTAGAGTAGATTTCGTAAGTTTGACCTTAGAAGAGTTTGAATATGAAAGCTGTGTACGATGTAATTGTAATAGGCGGAGGCCCGGCGGGGTCCACTGTTGCAAACTATGTCGCCTCCAAAGGATTTAATGTTTTAATTGTTGAAAAAAGCCGCTTTCCCGGCGAAGACAATGTATGTGGTGGAGGGCTTTCACAAGAAGCATTCAGAGAATCCGGAGCAGATGACAACATTTGTGAGAAATGGGTTTTCAAAGGAACTCATTTCTTCCCTTGGGGAGAATATCGTCGCAAAATGAAAAATGCATTATTTCGCAGAAAAATTTTTGACAGTTTTCTCGTTGAGAAAGCAGTTGAAAATGGTGCCAAACTGAAAACCTCAAGCAAAGTTTTTGATATAAAGATAGAAAATGGCAAGTCAAACGTCTTCTGGATAGATATCAATAGTGGTAAAGCACTTTTTGATTCCAGCTTTATTACAGTATTTGCAGACGGACCTCAAACGCTCGCTTCCAGAAAATCTCCAAAACTTGGATTTCACCCTAGGCCGGATAATACAGCTTTGGGCATGATTTACGAATTAGAATGGAAAGACAATCCTTTGACTGAATCTGAGTATTATCATGAACCAGACTTTATGCAATGGGGATACGGCTGGATTTTTCCAAAAAAAGACATATTAAATGTCGGAGTTTGCGCACCTCTTTCAACACTCAGGAAAGGGAAGAAAAACATTCGTAATATCCTCGACTATTTTGTGTACAAGTACCCTGTTTCTTCGAAGAAACTTCATGGAAAAAAAGTGCTTAGGGTTGCGGCTGGTCTTATACCTCTAGCTCCTGCTGGAAAGATATATTCACAGTCGATTCTAGTTGTAGGAGATGCAGCTGGAATGGTTGATCCAATATGGATGGGTGGACTTGCGCATTGTATTTTTGCGGGTAAGGTGGCTGCTCAGACTATAGTCAAGGCGCTCGAACAAAAAGATTATTCAGAGGAGTTCTTATCAAGATACCAAATTTCATGGCAGAATTCAAAATATTTCGCCCGAATTAAGAAAGGGCTTCTAGTAAGTAGAATACTCATGCCTTTTACCAGAATAGACAAGAATCTTCCCGCAAAATACACAAATCTTTCTTTTCTGCGAGAAGGACGAGAAATGATGAAGAGTCTACGTTATCTATTTTATCCAATAAAAATCTAGGAATGTTTATACACGCGTACCGTCGTCTTTGGTAATCTAGAAGAAAATGTTCGCCTGAGGTTAATTCTCATGAAAGACCAGCCCATTCAAGATGCACCGGATTTTCTCTTTCCTAAAGATGGTGGTCGCCATGTGGATGCGCTTCACGAATGGTGGTATCTTAACTCTCATTTTGAGACAAATATTGGTAGACAGTATGGACTTTTTGTTTCGTTTTCGTTACCCCACCGAATGTATTTTTCCTTGGTGGACAAGTCAGGAAAACATGTAGTGAAGCGTTTTGTTAAAAGAACCACAGTGAAGGCTTCCACCTCCTGTCTAAACCTTGAGACTGATAATAATTGGTGGCGTAAAATTGCAGGTACACCATTCCGTTATGTCATATACCTGCACCAAGATAGTCTAAGCCTTCGGCTAGAGCTACTTTCACGCAAAACCCCACTATTTGTTAACCGTAGTGGACATATCAAATTCGGTCTTCTAGGATCTTCTAGATATTATGCTCTAACTAACATTAAGATTTTAGGAACTCTTCAGTTAGACGAAAACCGGTTTGAAGTCAAAGGTATTGGGTGGATGGACAGACAATGGGGAAACTGGGATTATGGTGGTATCGGTAGTTGGAATTGGTTTTCAATCCAACTGTCCAACAACATTGAGATTCTAGCTGGTCAGTGCTTTCATCCCATTACAGGTAGTCCAATAATGACATTATGCAATATGATCGATAATGAGGGTAGAACGAAAATCTACGATAAATTAAGGATCAAATATCTCAAAACGTGGAGAAGTCCGCGGACAGGCTTAGTTTACGAAGCTGGATGGAAAGTTTCGCTACAACAGGATACAAATCTCTTAGTTTCGCCTGTTATTGTTGATCAGGAGATACATAGGGGGTTTTGGGAAGGTTGTTGTGAAGTAAGAGGAATATTGCAGGGGCAACCCGTAACGGGAGTTGGTTATGCTGAGCAATCTTATCATAATCATGCTGGCCATTTAGTTAGGTTGCTGTATATTCTATCAGTAGGCATGCCTCCCTTCCGCCGTATCGGACAACTGATCTTACGTAGAGTAGATTTCAATGCATGGAGACTTCTCCAATATGAACGCCAAGTTGATCCATGACGTTATTAAACACAGATCTTCTAGTTAGCGCGCGCTAATGATTAAGAAGTATTTCCTTCTAGACCTAACGATTGTAGCCTTGTAGGATTTGATAAATAGATCGGGGTGAAACTCACGTTCTTTCTGAGAAAAATAAAGAACATTTGTGAGCTGATCGGAGAATTGTTTTCCCCTCACTTAAGCGAACCCTTAAAAGAAGATCCTAATGATCTTGTTAACATTCATAATCCTAATATTAGAGAATATACTATGACCTATTTTGTTGAAGGAAAGAGGAAAACCATCTATGACTGGTGGTATTCCACAATACTGAAAGACGAAGAAGCGAACTTGTATTTTATAATCTTTTCTTTCCATCCTGATTGGAGCCATTATAGATTTACTTGTATAGGCAAGGACAAGAACTATAAAGAACTTGGTGTCACTTCAAACTCTCTAGTTATAGGAGATAGGTTCAATGCGATCGGGTATTGTGAACACGATGACACGATTGAGCTTTGTGTCCCGAAAACAACAAAACCGCATCTGAGAAGGTCATTTGCAAGATGCGTTATCAAAGCCGGAGAGAGCCATATTACTTTGGAAACAAATAAATTGGCTATCAAACTGATCTTTTCTAGCCTTGGGATGCCTTTTTGGATAAATAAGGGACGTGAGGCGGTATGCTCTCCCACCGGCGATAAAATGAGCGGATTCTATGACATTTCCGATGTAGAAGGTACCCTTAAATACAATACGCGGAGATCCAAGCTAACTGGTGTGGGGATCAACGAGCATTTGATGTCTTTTGTGCCTCCTGAGCGCCATTGGAAAAGGATGGACGGTGTTTTCTTCTGCACTGACCAGATCTACTGCGCATTTATCTATCTAGAAAACGATATCGGCATAAGGAGAAGAGTGTACAAGGATGGAGCGATTGTAATTAGAACGATAAACGAATACTTGGTTCCAATCGATTTCAAGATTGAATATCTAAGATTTGACCAAACGGATAAAATACCATTAAGAATACGCATCGTGGCGAATACAAAAAAAGGAGAGTTGAATGCGGTGGCGGAGGTTATTGGTAGAATCGAAAAACAACTAGCACTCAAAATTGCAGATGCCAAGTTTGTTTTTTGCGATGGAAGAGAATTGAAGTTAACAAATGGCTATGGTCAGCATGCTTTACATTGAAAATTGAATGTGTCTCCATAGTTTTTATTGTAATCAACCTCTAAAATAAAAGGGACAAGGATCAAGAAAATAGTCGAAAGCTTCGAATCTGGAATTATTTTGTTGATACATATGTCCAAATAATAAGACTTTTCTACTAGAGGTAATTAGGTCAGGATACTTAGAACTTCTAGTGTTTAAACAGGCGGCATTTTGTCATGTTAAGAGCTCAGAAGAAGCGCAAAAAATCTCTGGAAAATAAAAAGCCGCCAAACAAGAGGTGGGGGCGATCAGTTTTAGACAGGTTTTTTGACCTGTGCAAACTTGTCAAGTTCGGGTCATCAGTCATTCTTTCAAAACTGAAGATAATGAGGGCTAGGAAAATCTTTGAATGCGCATCCAACCCCCCTTTCTGGCTTACGTGGGATGTGTTAGAGACTCTTCAGGCGGAGCACTCTTTGAGGGTTGAGTATGGTTATGATGCCGAAAGTTTAGAATGCTAGGGAACTTTATACCATGTCGAATAATTACCCCACGGTTTCAATAATTATACCAGCGTATAACGCAGAGGAAACGATTGAGAAATGTTTGAAATCTTTAACCGAGCTCTACTATCCTGGAGAATATCAAGTTATTCTTGTTAATAATAGATCAACTGACAGCACTGTAAATTTAGCCAGAAAATACAATGTCAAAATCATAGATGCTTGCAGTTTGCAAAGTTCCTATTATGCAAGAAACGTTGGGATAGCTCACTCTAATGCTCAAATCGTCGCATTCACAGATTCTGATTGTATCGCTGATAAAAACTGGATTCATTATCTTGCTAAAACTATGATGCAAGATCCTCAGATAGGAGGAATTGGTGGTCGGATCTTATACATGATGAATAATAAATTGGAATCAATTTTCGCTAAATTTGGTATCGGAACGCACCATTTTGAGAACCCTTTACCGTACCTCATTACCGCGAATGCTGCTTATCGAATGGATGTGTTAAAAGAAATAGGGTTATTTGATGAAACATTCTTCTCAGGAGGTGACGTGGATCTCTCTTGGAGAATCGTGAAGAAAGGCTACAAACTTCATTACGAACCGCGAGCTATTATTTATCATTTTACTAGAAAAAACGTATACTTGTTTTTTAGGCAACATTATATCTACGGGATGGGTCAAGCAAGATTATGCTTTAAACACAAAATAGATCAAGGATTATGCAAGAGAGATATTTCACAGTTATTATCTCTATTTAGAGTTGTATTAATATTGTTGTCTTTAGGTTTTCCCTATAGAGTAATGAGAAGCTTGGTAAATAAAGAGGCCAAAAATGCAAAGTATATTATGATTCCAGTATTTAATGCAATTATGCTTTTTGCTTCCACAGTTGGTTTTATCCGTGGGACAAAAATGCTGAGATTAAAGTCGAACCCACAGCCGCGGCTGTTTATTTCATCTTCTTAGACCAATTCGCTTGACGGGGATGACTTCATAGTGTCTTTGATCGCTAGATTTTTACGGCTTATTCTAAGAAACTGGCATGCATTGATATTAGGCATAGCCTGCTTAATTGCTACGACATATATCAACATTTATATCCCACAGTTGTCAGGCAGAGTAATAAAAAATATATTAGAAAAAGAAGATTTCGGTTTACTCGTATCGCTGGTCGTTCAGATACTCGTACTGACAGGGATTCTTGGGGTCTTATCCTTTGTTGAAGTATATGCAAAGGATTACTTCTCTCAGAAAGTTGTCTACGAGATTAGGAATAATGTCTTCAAATCCATTCAGAGGCAGCCCTTTACCTTCTTTGATAAGGTTGAGACAGGGCAGCTCATTTCCAGATCCACAACCGATATCGACAGGATAAGAAGGTTCCTTGGGAGGCATCTTGGGATACTCGCGAGCTCGATTTTTCTCCTCGTAGGAGTTGTGATATCTATGATTCATATCGATTTAGAGCTCACTCTGCTATCTTTCTCAGTTATCCCCCTTCTCTTTATTA
>Ga0209636_10006696_pt1 | contig 11771 bp, 7 predicted proteins | sample DeeMarSWOR152_54_FD_187464 | JGI IMG/M metagenome (GOLD analysis project Ga0209636, IMG submission 187464) | Marine sediment microbial communities from White Oak River estuary, North Carolina - WOR-1-52-54 (SPAdes) (version 2) | ecosystem: Environmental > Aquatic > Marine > Intertidal zone >... | reverse complement strand
ATGCGGCTATTACAAGGGTGATCCCCGTCAGAAGCAAGGCGCCTGCTTCTAACGGGCCAAGCAACAAGATTCTCATATTTCTTGGCACTTTCGGTTACCGTCCTCACTGATGGGCTGGGCTACCGATCGGGACTTAATCCTTGTAAGCTACGATCCTCACTTATCTTAACATACGACGAACGGTCAAGTCAATGCCTTATGGCGCCTATTACAATCGGACCGGGTTCAGAGATGCGGCCCAAGCGCGTCGCTACGGAGGATGCCGACCAGAATTGAAATCTGTTGAGATATTCGGATGGGAGCTTCTAACGTGTTGAAGTAACGGTGCCTTCCAGGGCTTCGCCCATTTTTGCAGATGAACTCCCTATTGCTTAGGGGAACCTGTTGACTCGTAGCCTTCAGGCCCGTGAGACCATGTTTTACCGCCGTCACACCGATGTTATCAGCTTCAGCGAGCGATGTCGGCTTCAAGACTCGCACTACTCATCTGCACTTCTTGCTTCGGCAAGGTAAAGAAGAATGTGCTTCCTTCGCCAACTTTCGATTCCACCCAAATGCGGCCACCGTAGGACTCCACAATTTTCTTTACTACCGTAAGGCCAACGCCAGTGCTTTCGGACTTTTCACGTGACGTCAACGTCTGGAACATCTGAAAGATTCTTTCAAAGTGTTTCTCTTCAATCCCGGGCCCATTATCAGCGATACTAAACTTCCAGAAGCCATCTTCCTCAACACAATCAATGTTTACGTAGCCCTGCGCCTTGTCCATATATTTGACAGCATTGCTCACCAGATTTTGAAAGACCTGCGTAATACGAGTCTGTTCACACTCAACCGTCGGCAGCTCGTTCTCGACCGTAATCGCAATATTTTCCGCCGGAGAAACCATCTCAACAACCTTTGGAACAAGGTCATTCAGATTCACCTGAACTTGCTCTTCTTTTATGCGCCCGACTCTCGAATATTCAAGCACCCCTTCAATCAGTTGATACATCCAGTCCACCTTGCTCGAAAGCAAATTCATCTGTCCTATGCCGTCCTCATCGAACTTGTCCGCATAATCGGTCGATATCCAATTCGCCAGGGCCTTAATACCGCGCAGCGGCGCCTTCAAATCGTGAGAGACTATGGACGCAAAGTCATTCAGTTCCTTATTGATGTTCGCTACCTCCTTGAGAAGTCTGGCCTGCTCTACTTCCGCCCGCCTACGCTCGCTAACATCTCTGATGACGCCTATTGAACCGGTGGCCTTGCCTTCGAAATTTCTTAAAATGCTTAGCGAAATATCAATGTCGATTACGCGGCCGCCCTTCCCAACCATTCTGGTTTCCAGATGGTGCTGCATGCCTTTTTGTCTAATGTCGCAAGCTCGTATTCTTTCCCACTCCCGTGGAGGGTAGAGTGACTGGACCGGTCTTAGGAATAAGTCTTCTTCGTCCAAACCCAGAAGCTCTTCCGTAAATTTGTTCCAGGAAACGAGTCGCTCCTGCTCATCGGCCACCGTGATAGCAACCGCCGAGTTTTCAAAGATTGTCCGGTACTTCTCTTCCACCAACCGGCGTTCGTGCTCGGCCCTCTTAGACTCGGTGATGTCATCAACTGCAACAACCACATGCCTGCAACTATCGATCATGACCGGTTCGGCACTTACGCGGAACCAGGGCGAGACTTCCCTGTTGTCCACGTTAAATGTCGGATGAACTTCGACATTGTGAACAGATCGCCCTGAGTCTAACACGCTCTTCGTGGTCTTTCTGAGCAAACATTCCGGGCAAGCCGGGCTATACCCACACGCCTTCTGACTGCCCATACTATTAGTGCAACCCAGAGCAACTCCGAGTTGCTGACCAATAATCTGCGGATAATCCCTGTGGAATATCTGTCTGATCGCATCATTGACACGCGTGACTATCATATTCTCATCGGCTAAAAGCATACCGACCGGTGCCGCATCAAATATGGCCTCCAGGTTCCTCTGCTTTCTATCGAGTGCCTCCTCCATCCTCTTGTGGTTGATGACATTTTCGATTGTTTTTGGCATGGCCTTGAGGTAAGTTCGGTCGAGGTCTTTTACCAGATAATCATAAGCGCCAGCCTTCCAGGCATTGATGGCCACTTCTTCATCACCGGATCCTGTAACAACGATAACGGGGATATTCTTTACCGAACGTAGAATATCCAGCGCCGTACCATCCCCAAGTCGGTAATCGGAGACTATAATATCAAACTGTTCAATATCCAATATGCTTTGGGCTTCTGAAACGGACCCGGCTATTGTGCAATCGTATGGAGGGCTTTCATCTTTCACAAATCGCGTAAAAGCGACCTGGTCAAGCTTGTTGTCCTCAATCAGCAAAATTTTATGCTTCGTATCTTCCACAATCATAAGGAGCAACTTTTACGCTCGACTCGCCTTTCTTGTCGTCCGCCACCTGGAGATTTTGCAATTGACTTCAACTACTATCGACATCGCCTCATAATAACTTAAGCAGGAATTCCTTGAAGCATTTTCGATCTCACGGTCGCCGCCATCAGCCCGATAACAGCCGTTCTCCGGACTTTATTGCCCCGTTAACCCCAGAAATTCCGGAAGTAGCAGATGATTAATGCCGATAGATTTAGCATAGATAAGGATTAAACAGATTCCTGGCCGGAGTGACCAGCCCTAATGGGTGAACCAGTCAAAGGACATACAATGGACGAGATTCTTGAACGCCCCGTAAAGATCATAGCTATCAGCCGTAACACGACCATCAAAGCGGCCGCAAACAAAATGCTTGCCAACAAAATCGGCTGTCTTATCGTAAATGATGATACCGGAAAGTTTGCGGGCATTGTAACAGAACGAGATATTGTCAGCCGAGTGGTCGCCTCTTCGATGGACCTTGAGAGAACGACCATCGCCAAGATTATGACATCGCGGGTCGTTTCGTGTCCTGTCGGTACTTCAACGAACGAAGCCCGCCAGATTATGGCCGCCAATCGGATTCGTCACTTGCCCATAGTGGATAACGATGTGGTCGTAGGCATACTCTCAGCTCGCGATCTTATGGAACAGCAACTTCTTGAAGATCGAGCGGCAGCCGAAGAAGTGGCCATGCTTTCCAACTGCCTCAAGAGCATCGAGTTGAATGAAGCAGCCGACACAATTGCCAAAGAGGCGCCGAAGCTTTTTCAAGCCAAGAACTGTGTACTGTGTCTCTATGATGGCCCGTCGCCTTACTCGGCAGACCCGAAGCCACGTGCCAACGATGGCCCTTCAACAGAAAGCCCGGCACTGGCAAGCTACAACGAATGTTTGTGCCCAAGAGAGCACCTGCCGCGTTTGCCGGATGCTGGATGCTCGATGCTGGCCGAAGAACTGAACCGAGCATCCCGAATCGAGGACAACGTTCCAGATCATTGCGAGAAGCTCGGAGCGCGAGGGCCTCGCCTGGTTATCCCGCTGGCCATCTCGGGTCTCAAACCCAAACCGGACCGACAAACGCGAAATTTGGCGTCCGGTCGGCCACCGGCAGACCAAGCAACCTCCTGCGGCGAAGGCAAACAATTGTCCGGCTATTTGTGCATGTGTGCGTTAGCTCCTTCCAGCACCGCAAATAGAGAGCTAACCTCCTATAAGGCCAGATTAACGAGAGAAATTCTCACTTCTCACTTGACCAACGCCAGCCTGTACCAGCAAGCAAGACTTACTTCGCTGACCGATGCATTAACCGAAATAGGCTCAAGGAAACTCCTGGAGGACAAACTTCAAGCCGAGTACGCTCGTGCAAAACGGTACAAACGCCCACTGTCCGTTGCAATTATCGACCTCGACAATTTCAAGACAATCAACGATGTTCTGGGCCACGCCGCCGGAGACGATGCGCTCAAGAAGCTCGCTGCGTGCATGAAGAACCAAAAGAGAGCGCCCGATGTACTTGCACGTTATGGCGGTGACGAATTTGTCATCCTGATGCCGGAAACCCAAGCAGAAAATGCTCGCGTATTATTGGAAAGGCTTCGGGCCAAGGTGCAGCAGATCAAGCTGGGAGGCAACCTGTCGATGACAATCAGTTGTGGAACGTCAGAGAGTCTGCCCGAGAGCCCCGATTCTCCCAGTGAGGTCATGCGGAAGGCCGACATAGCTTTGTACGAAGCCAAAAGTGCCGGGCGAAATTGCATTAAGGTCTGGGATAAAACGATGTCAAAGGCTCTAAACGCCAGCGACATTGAGGTTGAGAAGATCAAGAAGCTCAAAAGACGGATTGCCGGCTTGTCAGAGCAGGCAGAGAAGATGTTTATTCAAAGCATTTGGGGATTGGTCCAGGCCCTTGAAGCGAAAGACCCTTATGCAAAGAGACATTCTGAAAACGTAACGCACTATGCCGCCGGCATTGCCGGGACAATGAACATCGCTGCCAAACAGTCAGAGGTCATCCACCGCGCTGCCATGATTCACGACATCGGAAAGATTGGCGTGCCTGACGCGATTCTATCCAAGCCGGGCAGGCTCACACCGCGCGAACGTAACATCGTCGAGCAGCATCCGCTTATAGCCGTCCGTATCCTGGACAAGATGAGCTTTCTGGAACAGGAAATAGCGATCGTCCGTGGCCATCATGAGAAGTGGAACGGTCAAGGCTACCCGGATGGGCTATCGAAAACTTCAATACCGCTCGGTGCTCGCATCATAGCCGTAGCGGATACCCTCGATGCCCTCACCTCGAATCGGTCTTACCATAATTCGCGGTCTCTCGCTGAAGCAATCGGAATTTTGGTCGATTCATCCGGATACGATTTCGACCCCAAAGTCGTCAGAGGTCTGCTTTCGTGGGTGGAGGACGTTCGCAGCCAACTGGGCAAGGCAGACCAGCTCACACCACAGGATTTGCTGGATTCCCAAGCGCAGGCCGACCACAGCGCTATGGCCGCGCTCCTTACTGAAACCTGCGCAGCACCTGATTGATATTGTGGATACGGGCTTTGAAGGGCGGATGTGAGGAAAAATAGCTGCCGAGATCGAATTGACCGGCAGGCCGGCTTACTTCAGCCAGACGCGAGAGCAACTGCACACAAGCCTGAGGGTCGTAACCGGCGGCAGCAACGAGACGGACCCCGAGCTTATCGGCCTCGGACTCCAGCTCCTGAGAATAAGCACTCTCGAGGAATTGCACACCTACCCTGCGGAGCCAACCGGCAAACAGCCCGCGAATCGGTGCCGCCCGCGACGCGGTGGCAATGGCAGAGTTGCTGATAATACGGCTCATTGCGTGCCCTCGGACGACGTGACCCATCTCGTGGGCAAGAATGAACGCAACCTCGTCCTGATTCCATTGGCATAATTCCAGCAGCGATTTGGTCACAAAGATGAACCCGCCCGGCAAAGCAAACGCATTAGGTTCAGTGCCTTTGACCGTTTCAAAACTGAATGTACGAGATTTCTTGGCGACGCGAGCGGCCAAACGGCCGCCTATCTCGTTCAACATTTGCCTGGTCTGTGGTTCCTGGTCAAACCCCACCTGACGTCTGACCTCACGCGCCAGGTCTTGGCCCACTTCGTGTTCGACTTGGATCGCATCGGCTTCGCTGCCGGCAACTGACTGCCATATCCACTTAGCCTTGCGAACTTTGGGCCCGACCTTCCGGCCCAGATTGTAAAACAAACCGCTCACCCTATCAGTTCTCCTTAATCAGCCGCTTCGATTAATTTTAGACCAAAGACAAATCTAACTTTGTCTTAAACACAACCAGATTTCCCGCAAGCCCAGCCGTTTTCCATACATAAGAATACCGGTTCGGAAGACCTTCGCGGCGGCCCACATCGCAGCAAGGACGGTTAAGGCCAATAGGACTATAGACGCAAAGATCTCAACTTTCAAAATGTCAGAGCCGGAAGAGAGCCGCAGTATCATCACCATCGGCGTCAAAGGCGGCAGGAAAGAGAACACCCGTGACATCAAGCCGTTGGGATCCCGAACAACCTTGAACCAGGCCAATAATGGGATTATGAAGACCATCATAATCGGCATCATCATACCCTGGGTTTCCTTGATCGTGTTGCAGATTGAGCCTACCGCAGTAAGGAGTGAGGTGATTAAGAGGAAACCAAGTATGTAATAGATTACAAAATACAACACGAACTCGGTGGTGACGTCAATATCAAGACCCTGCCAGCGGGCAGTAATACATGCGGCAACTGCCCACAGACCCACAACTGTCAAACCTATGCCGCCCAATCCCAAAATCTTGCCTGCCATCAATTGGAACGGACTTACCGCCGAGAGCAGCACCTCAATAACACGGGAAGTTTTTTCTTCGATTACACTGCTAATCATGTGTTGACCTGTGCCGACGATTCCCATAAATATCAGGTACATAAAAAAGAACGGGACCATCATTTTTAAAGCTCTGTCGATATCACTCTGAACGCGGTCCTTGTCATCGGAAGAGCCCATCTCCAATCTCTCAACCGGAACCCGTCGGATTTCGGAAAGTTTGGTCAGAAACTCCTCAGGAATTTTCTGGGTTTTGTATCGGTGGTTAACAACCGCCTTGCGGAAGCGATCCTCGATAGTCCAGAGTATGTCGATATTGCTTGCTTTGGGTTTATAGGTGTAAAGACGTATTTTGCCGGAACCTTCCACTTCTAAAATTTCATTGTCCAGAACAACATATACATCCACCTGGCCCTGGCGCAGCTTGTTTCTTCCTTGATTATCTGCTTTATCCGAATCTTCCTGAGTCTCGAGCATATTTACATTGATCTGCCTTTGTGGATTGTCCTTATTGTAACTATCAAAGGATTCTTTGACCTCATCTGCCAGTGCATTTGACAAATCGGCCACTGCGACTTTAACTGTTGGTTGCGGGCCGGTTTTGCCGCGGGCCATTCGGCCTGTAAAAAAAATAATCGCACCGATAATAAACGGGACCATCAGAATACCAAGGATGAACGTCTTGGTCTTGACGGTCTCCATATACTCGCGCTGTGCAACTCTAAGAATCTTCTGCATCGCCTTTTCCAACCAATTCAACAAAGATTTCGTGCAGCGAAGGAACCTTTACTTCGAATCTTTTCACTCGTACACGACTCACGAGGGACTTCACTAATTCTTGGGTATCCGCATTGTCCACCAAACTAATTTCAAGGCGATGTCCATTAGACTTTATTGCGGTTACTATAGGAAGCTTCTCGATAAAGCCTGTATCACCCTCAAGCTCGACGCTTACGACATTAGAGGCCCGCTGTGATTGGATGTGAGCCAGATTGTCATCCAGGACAGCCCGTCCTTTGTTTATCAGAAGGATAGAGTCGCAGACCTTCTCGGCCTCGTGCATGACGTGGGTGGAGAAGATGACGGTTTTGCCTTCATCCCGCATCTCAATCATAATGGCCTTGAGTAAATCCGTGTTTATGGGGTCCAGCCCGGCGAACGGCTCATCAAGTATCAACAGTTCCGGCCCGTTGATGGCGGTAACGGCAAACTGCAGTTTTTGATGCATTCCCCTCGAAAGCTCCTCCACCTTCTTAGGCGCCCAGTTTGTCAAGTCAACGCGGTCAAGCCAGCGGGACACTTGCCTTGATAGTTCGTTGCCGGCCAGGCCCTTGAGTGCACCGAAGTAAGCAAGTACCTTGGTAACGGTCATCTTCCGGTAGAGGCCTCTTTCTTCGGGCATGTAGCCAATACGAGCTTTGGCCTTATCAACCGAGGAGTCCCCAAATATCTGGATGCGGCCGGTATCCGGATGGATGATATTCATAATCATACGGAGCGTGGTGGTCTTGCCGGCACCATTAGGCCCGAGAAATCCATAGATGCTGCCCGTGGGAACCCTGACGCTGAGGTTGTTCACGGCCAGGACTTCACCGAAGGACTTGTGCACATTGTTAAGCAAAACCGCATCCATATTTGACCGTTTTTCATTCAGAACTTTAAGCTTCCAAAAATTCATCTTCAGAACCAGCCCCAGGTTGCCGGTCTGCTCCTTGTGAACCCAATAGCAGGATAAGTGAGAGTGCTGGGACTCGAACCCAGGACCTACGGCTTAAAAGGCCGTTGCTCTACCGACTGAGCTACACTCCCGTTACTTCTTAACTTCTTTATATTAAATAACTTAAAAATTGCAGATTTTCTTAGCCTCTCTGAAATACAACCTTGACTACGACCAGACTCCGCGGTACGATTCGGGTGTATCGGTTTGTGACTCTGTTGTAGTCTAAGGATACCCGTCACGGCAAAGTCCGATTCTAAAAGAGCAGCACGTTCTGACAAATTTCCACTTACCTTACACAAGACCGGCCCGTATTGCAAGAAGATAAAGGGCAAGCTCTACTATTTCGGCACTAACAAGAAAGCCGCCTTGAATCGTTATCTGGAGCAAGCGGTCTATCTACCCGTTGGCAAAATGCCAAGGCCGAAAATCACCGGCCACACTCTATCCATAAAGACCTTATGCAATTTGTATTTAGATCATCAAGAGTCGCGTTCTACAATCGGGCAGATAAAGCTACGTCACCTTTATGATCAAAATAGCCAGCAGTATGTTGTGACAAATCGAAGACAATAAACAATCCAGTAGTCTATACCGATCGACTTGAGGCGTAAACTGCGCTCTCTTTACTCTTTGTTGTGCGAACCTTTGTTGCATGAATTCGCATGATCAGCAGATGAGAAATGCCACCAATTTTGATCTCGCATCGCCGCCAGGATGCGCTTGCCGCCGAGAAAAACGCACCGGTCAACTATGAAGAGCCCAAAGTCAAATACCAAAATCTCTATTGCCACAAGAATTTTCTTTGAGGCATCCTCGTTACGACATATCAGCCGGCGCGCACTACTTACAGCCAGTCACCAACCGGAAAAGTCCATTGAATCCGGCGCAGCGCTTACCACCGCAGCATAAAGCTTGCACACAATCGACCCTTACCTCTTCTGGTGGTCGCTGTCGCCTTCAGCGGATAGCCGTAGTACAACGCGCCGCTGAAGTTATTGCCGATCTCGATCACCATGCCGCTGCCTACTGAAGCGAGCGTCTGATTACTCCTCTCACCGGGTACGTGGTCTTCGATGCTGCTCCGGCCGAAATCAAAAAAGCCCAAAGGAGCCAGTTTTTTCAGGTCTTTGTTTCTGACCGTTTCCGGCTCAACAGCCCGACCATGCCTCACCAAATCAAACTCGTACTGCACCGAAGCCAATATCCCGCCGTCGGCAACAATTTCGTATTCGTCATAACCTCTAACCGAGTACATCCCCCCGAAAGAAGTCATTTTTGCAGGGACTAATCTGTCCGTGGGCTCTATCCACCTGACAATACCTCTTGCCTGCTGAACCTTGTTTCGGTCCAGGTACTGACTGTGGTTGGCGGAGGTCGTATAAATGGCAAAGTCTCGGTCTGCGTTCATCCGAGCCCCCGTACCCGTCACAGCATTCCAAAAAGACCTTTGGCTGGAACCGCCCATGCTTTCGACCCGGTTCACTATGAAAGAGGTGCTCGACATGTCATTCCTGCGATGGGCGTTAATCCCAACCCCCCATAAGTCCATCGCGATGTTACTTGCAAAGAACTGAGGGAACATTGAAGGAGTGACGTTGCTTTCTTCGTGACTCAAGGAGCCGGTAACGTCGAAGAACCACCCCCGACGCTGGAAGACGTTGTAGCGCAGTACGGCCCCGTAAAAACTACCACTGCCGATGAAATCAATCGGCCCGGATTCCGGGTTTATGTCAAACTCGCTGTAACCTCCGAAAAGATTCAAGCGAAGCCGGGGGCCCATTATCGGAAAATCATAGCTTCCGAAAGCAGAGTAATTCTCCTCGAAATGCGAATCCGGGGTCGCTTGATACACGGCCGTGAACCTGTCGTCGAAGCCAAGTAGATTCGTGTTGATCACGCCGACTCGCGGGCTCCACTGCCTGTCGTCCGTCCCCGAACTGTCTACTTGAATAAAATAGTGCCACGGGCTCGTTTCATATACATCATACCGGACGGCCAGAGTATTCGGTTCAGAGCCCGGCGATACGAGTGCGGCTATGTACCTGTCGGGGTCCAGGTTCAGAAGATTGAGTGTGTTGTCGAGCGCCCTTTGATTTGTCACCTCACCCTGTCTGGCAGGCATCCACGCCTCCAGCGCAGACCGACGCAAAATACCTTTTTCCACCTCATTTCGCTCGGCGTCGTAGAATTTTGTTCCCACTTCGCCTACAACGGCCTCAATGACATTTACGGGCAGAATCTCATCCACCAGACTCACCCCGTCCCGGATCGCTCCCTTCGGTACGTATACGTATATGCCCGAGTATCCGTTATCCTGATATGCGGACAGTATGTATTGTGTCAGACCCTGAATAGCCCTTAGCGAAATCTCCTCGGGCCGGCCAGGCTGAGCGATTACGGCGCGGACCCCTCTCAGGTCGTAAAGGTCCTGCCCCTCAGCCTCCGCCAGCGGTAGCCCGGAGGCGTTATAGACCAGCGGCAGCTCAGCGAGCAAAGCCTCGGTTGATATGAGTGTGTTGCCGGTTACTCGCATATCTCTTACAGTCAAACGCGCCGTGGTGTCCTGGGGCAACCTCAGCAGCGATACTTGCTCCTCTGAGACGGCGTGCCGTATTCTCGCCGGCAGAACTCGCCTGGGTACATTCACATCCTGGGGTTCGGGCCCGATCTTACCATAACTGGCGGTGGGGTGCGCCGGATGTTTCACCTTTGTCAATCCACCCAGATCGGAGCCGCCTCCGACCGAGGGCCGTTCCACTGACTGCTGCGTGACACACGACGAAAAACTAATCAAGAAGCAAACAACTATCGCGCTGGTAACTTTTGTTAGCGAGTTCATATATTAGGCCCCTTTTCTGAATAAACACTATCTGCTTAGGTGACTATCTCAAGGACCGTCGCCACAAAGACCGAACCCCTCCTTGCAAGATCACAGAAAACATCAGCTATAGGTTATCACGCTAACGCGTGTGATCGTGACTCCAAAACAGACTCCGTTCTCTATTTATTTCACAGTAGGCGCCGCCTATCTTCTTCTCAGACACGACCGTTGCGTCACCTGCCCAACGACCTCATGTTCGTCGTGGCAATTCTGCCAAATGCCCACAGTCAATGCAAGGACAATTTGTGGGCGTGTCAGGCATTATGGTCAAGTTTGATGTTTCATCATCAAGAAACCCACCGAAAAAAGGCTGCGTCTGATGAACAAGCATCCTTATAAAATAATCACAGCCCACATCGGGTCACCGGGCAAACGCCCCGCTCGGGTCGGCCCAGAGAACAACACAGCAGAGTCACTTGACAACGCAAAGCATCTGCAGCTTTGGAACGTCAGTGGTGACGATTACCTCCCCGAAGGCACAAAAGTGCGCGCGGCTATCATTGTCAGAGCTTGCCAGCCGTTGTCTCCTGCTCGCAATCAGCCCCATATCTATTCGTGCGTCAGGATGTTCTTTTGGCAGTTGTCACTCCTGCTCAGGATTTTCCATCAGCAGCTTGATGTTGAGGTTAACGGTAGATACAAGCCTGCGCAAGAATTCAAAAAAGCGTGATTTTCAGTACTGATATGGCGGATTTTTGGTTCTCCGGCCCGGCCTGCAAGCAACTTATGATGACCTTGGCCTCGGTGCAATACGTGTCTGTGAGGTATGCTTTATCGCACAACATCAGTCTCCGCGTGTACGTTGCGATACCCATTATCAGTATTGCTAAAAGGCCTCGTTCAAGTCTGGTATCTTGCGCGCCAGTACTGCCGTTGCTGTCGGTACTAAAGCTCGAATGCGATTTCTCGTAGC
>Ga0209636_10006695_pt1 | contig 11771 bp, 9 predicted proteins | sample DeeMarSWOR152_54_FD_187464 | JGI IMG/M metagenome (GOLD analysis project Ga0209636, IMG submission 187464) | Marine sediment microbial communities from White Oak River estuary, North Carolina - WOR-1-52-54 (SPAdes) (version 2) | ecosystem: Environmental > Aquatic > Marine > Intertidal zone >... | reverse complement strand
TCAATTAATGGTTGACATTTTTTTGCCAAATCATATCAGATTTGGCTTTTAGGAACCGCCACTTTTTTCCTAACCTTCAACTATGAATGGGACATAATCTCAGAAGACATTTTAATCTTAGCTTTGAACTTCCCATAATATATCCTTCCAACGACCGTAATGATGTTAGTGTGTGTCTTTCTGCAATCCGGATTATAAATCCAATCCATCAATTATGAATTCCAAATCAGGGGATTTGAAATTTGCTGCTCGAAATTCAGTTAATTGTCTTGATTTGAAGGCCTCATTTTGATAAAATACAATCAATATCAATAACAGCTTAACCTGGAGGAAGGGCAAATGAATCCCTGGGTTGGAACAATATGTGTTATCTTTGTTGCTCTGTTGGGGGTCCTTTTTGGTAAGGTGTTCTCATGTTTTCGCAAACCCTATTGGGCGTGTGGCTATTTTCTGCCCGCTATACTCATCGCGATGATGGTAGTGACCAGTTTCAATAATGCACTGCCCTTTGTGCCGCCGTTCTCCTGGGTCACAGCGGGGCGGACAAGGTTTATCATCTTAGCTTTGGCTATTACAATGGGCTTGACCACTCCATTGTCACGTTTGCCGCGCAAATTCGAGAAGCTAATAATCGGACTCTTGATGGCTGTTGTTGTGGTCTGGTTTTCGGTTACGCCCTTTCTTGTTCCGGCTTTGATTAAGGAAAAACTCTCGAATCTTGAAACAACCGTTAATTCCAGCGGCATTTGCTTACAGAGCACAGATTATACCTGTGGTCCGGCTGCAGCGGTGACGGCCCTTAGAAGATTAGGCTTATCCGCCAATGAGGGAGAAATAGCCGTACTTTCTTATAGCAGTCCGGTCGCAGGAACTCTGCCAACCTGCCTGAGCGCAGCACTTCAGCAGCGCTACGGTACGGAAGGCCTAAAATGCCAGTACCGTCACTTCGACTCGATTACTCAACTCAGGAATGCAGGCATTACATTGGCTGTAGTCAGGGATGGATTAATAAACGACCATTGTGTTACCGTCCTTGGAGTCTCAGATTATATGGTCACTCTTGCCGACCCCGTTTGGGGCAGGAAATTGATGTCACATAAAAATTTCGAGAAGGTCTGGCGATTTTCCGGCATTGTGCTAAAGCGAGACTCTACTTAGAACATCCAGCTCGTGTCTCGTGAATCGTGAATTGTATACGAATAGAAAAATAACCACAGGATACGAGCAGAAAGCAACGAAAATACGTGACATTCCTACCTGAATTGCGGTTTTTTTCACAAACTGTGCCATACTGTTGTCACACCACCAAAAAAAATGTGGCTAAATTTTTTAAGTGATGATTTATTATAGTTATTGCGGAGTGTGAGACATTGTCGACGCGACGGCAAAGTTACTGAGAACCAGCCAGGTTATATCCTGTGGGGGTGGAGCCTGGCTGGTCTCATTTTTATAGCTTGTCTTCGACCCATATTGGCATTTGTCAACTTGAATTCAATGTCTCGAATTTATTCCGGCAGCAGCGCACAGTTAGCATTTTTGATTGACCAAATAACTTCAAAGTAAAATGGTGATTTAGTCGTTTCTAAGAAGCACGAAAATTGCAAACTCACCTTTTACAGGAACTTGGATCGCATCTCCATAGCACTTGCCCTTGGCCACGGGACTGCCGAAAAAGTGCTGTGGATTCATCAAACGAAAAGAATCACCATTTTTCAAAAAGGATTTTGCCGGGACTTTTACATTTTTGGCTTTGTCCCAATTGTAAACTATAAGATGCGCGCGATTTGTGTCAAATCGATTAGGCAGAATAACACACTTTGTTCCTGTTGGGTGTTTTTGGTCTTTTCTGAGTACAAGGTTCCCTTGCTGAAGGGTGTTTTTGTATCTGATAACATTCAGATCGCCGTTGACTATTATGTTGTTGCGAATTTCGCAGTTTTCATTGTAAGGCGCACTGTAACCGATTCTCATGTCGATATCATACAGACAGTTTTTGGATACTCGGATGTTTTTACTTGGCCTTCCACCTCCAATCAGGAATGGACCTTTATAATAGCAGATGTTCTCTTCGACAAGGAAGTTATCTACATAGGCGCGTTCGGAGCCGTAGGCGTGCAAGGTATAAGTGCCGTCATATCGGCAGCTCATTATGCAATTTGAAATTACTTTAACGCCGTCTTGATTCTGTGTGTAAATGCAATGGCCGTGGCCCCGGTCTGTACCCAGCCAGCCGTTATTGTAAATTATGCAACCATATATTTCCGGGTCAATTTCACCCTTCCAGCAACTGATACCCTGGCAGCAGTCGTGGATAATCAGATTTATATATTTACAGTTTTTTCCGCCATGCATGTGAATTCCGCCCCAGGGCTTGTTCAGGTCCTTAGGGTGTGAGCCCGGGCTGATGGGCTTTTCCGGAGCAGGTTCTGAGACGAATATCTCCAGGTCACGGACCCATACATAAGCAGATGGGCTCTGCATCGACAGGCCACCGTCTATTCTTGCCCGCTTACCCTGTAAAGGCCGGATATGAATCGGTTTCTGAAGCGTACCTACGAGACGAATTTCGAAAAGCTCGTTAGGGCGGCGTTTATAGGTGCCTTTGAGCAGATAAATTGTGTCGCCGGCAACTACGTTCTGCCTGCCATCCAGGGCAGACGTAATATCCCAGGGTTTGTCCTGAGAACCGGGATTTGTAGATTTGCCATCAGGTGATATATACCACTGTGCTGCTGAACTAACCTGCGCTGCCAGCAACAATAAAAACAATCTGATGCAATGTCTCATTATTAACACTCCATTGTATTCGATACGTTTTGTATAGAACTAAGGCTTGAGAGAGCCTTTCAAGGCATTCAAATTGAGTTGTTAGGGTAATTATTGATCGTGTCATGTTTTTACCTGGATTCATTGGTTTTTTAGCTTCGATAATTCCTGTTTGATTTGTTTATATAGAACGTCTGTCCATTCGGGTAATGTGTGCGTTACTTCAGGGAAGGCCCTCTTTCGAAAGTCGACAGGGCTAAGGATTACAGAAATATTGTCAATTCCTGTTTGGACGGCAAGTATAAACAGGTCTTCAGCAGCCTCATCTCCCATAGCAAGGCAGCCAATAGACACATTACCACCGTGAATCATGATATCACTGCCCAGGTTCGTGCGGTTCTCACGGCTTGCCTGCTCGCGGTCAAATTCATTAGGATAGTTTATTCTGAGTGAGAGATGGAAAATGCTGTTAGGATTGAGGGACTCAATTCGATAAAGGCCCTCCGGCACCTGGCGGTCACCTTCTTTTAGTTTTGGTCCGAGCCGGCCGCTGGCAGCAAGAATGGGATATGTTCGAATCAGGCTGAATCGGTTCTCTTTGCCACAGGCCCAAACTTCAAGGATTTTCTCGTGCTTAAGTCCAACAAAGACCATCTTTTTCGGCGGATAAGATACTTTTGCTGACTCGAAATATGGAAGTAGCCTTTCCCTGACCGTTTGCCCATACTGCGCAAGACACTGCTGTGCCGTTTTTTTGCACTTTGTAGTTTGTATTCCTCGCACAGCATATTGGTGCAAGCGTACTCGAAAGATAATCGTTAATATTCCAACTCCGAGAAATATTAGAATAACATTTAGTCGTTTCATAGTATATGGAATTAAGTCAAAATACTCCGGCCCAAACGTCCCTCTTTGCCAGATGGTTTAGGTACGGTCTTTGCGAGACTTTCCCGTAGCATCTTAAGCTCGTGTCTCATTTTATTCGATGCGTTTTCTATAAAGGCGGGTTTGCAGGGCGTTTTTCCAGGCGGTCCAGTTTGAGTCGCCAGGCTCATTGTCGATGGCCGCTCTAACCTGGGCCACCTTGGCGTCCAAATCGTCAATGTAATAGACCATAAAGGCCTCGGGCGTGGCTGGCAGCTTCGGTGAGCCGAATTCATATTCGCCGTGATGCGAGAGGATAATATGTTCGAGAGCATCAAGGACTGCTTGGTCAATCTGTTTTCCCTTCGCTCTCAGCGCATCTGCTTTTTGATTGACTATAAGAGCGGTCTTTACGATGTGGCCGATTAGCTGACCTGAGTCGGTATATGAAAAGGCCATATCGTACGAAAGCTCTTCTGTTTTGCCCATATCGTGAAGGAAAATCCCGGCCAAAACCAAATCCGTCTGCACCTCCGGATACAACGGCAATATCGCAACAGCCACTTTCAGCATATTGAGGGTGTGCTCCAGCAGTCCGCCGAGATAATTATGATGCAGTGCTGTTCCACCCGGTGCTTTACAGAATTTTTCCATCAGCTCAGTATCAGCGAGGAACTCTTCGACCAGCGTTTTTAGCTGTGGGTTTTTTATCCGGCCGACAATCTTTCTTACCTCTTCGAACATTTTGTCCGTATCTTTGTCGGTTCTTGCCAGAAAATCCTCAACGCAAACACTCGTTGCATCTATGACGCTGATGTTATTTACGATGATTTGGAGGTTGTTTTGATACAGCTCGCTTCTTCCCTGTATATGGATAAAGCCGGGCTTCGGCAGGGCCTTATAAATGGTTTCGGTTGCCTGCCACATTCGGCCGTTCAATTGGCCGGTGCGGTCTGAAAGGAACATCGCTATATACAAATCGCCCCTTGTTGTGCTCCGCAGAATCGGTTCTCTGACCATGTAAATATCGTCGATTGTTTCGCCCGGCTCGATTTCGTTTATGAACTTGTGCGCCATCATTATACTCCCTTAATTGGTGATTAATAAACGCTGACAGTTTCTCAATCATATTAGCTGGGGGGCATTTATGCAAGGGCGGTTAGAAATTCTGTAAGAACATTATGGTATAAAACGGAAAGAATTGAGGCTATTTACGAATTGTTGAGCCAATCGGCAATGACAACAGTAATATTGTCGGGACCTCCGGCGGCATTGGCTGCATCGACCAGCGCTTGGCAAGCCGCTTTACAATCGTTCTCCTGAGCTAAAATCGCCGCAATGGCTTTATCAGCTATTGCGTCGGTCAGGCCGTCCGTACACAGCAGCAGCCGGTCATCTTTCTTAAGATGAAAAGAGCGTATATAAGGTCGAACCCTGTCTTCCATACCAACGTAATGGGTGATTTCGCCCTGAGCCTCGTGATTTTGGGCCTCTTCGGGTTTTATTCTGCCCTTGTCCAAAAGCTCAGATACTACGGAATGGTCTTTCGTAAGCTGCACGAGTCTTCTTTTGCGAAAGCGGTAGATTCTACTGTCTCCCAAATTGGCAATATAAGCGCGATTATTCCTCAGTAGGGCCACTACGAGTGTTGCCCCCATATCCTTGTAGCCATCTTCACTTGTCCCTTCCAGTCGTAATTGTTTGCTCTGTTCTACGATGGCCTTTTTGAAAAGCGACCTTATTGCCTCCGGGCTTCCGACTTTAAGTTTGTCGAGCTTGAGCTCGATAATAACCGGTAAATCTTCAATGACGATTTTCGAGGCGAGCTCTCCTCCCCTGTGGCCTCCCATCCCATCGGAGACCAAAAACAGGCCCAATTCGGGGTCAACGAGGAAGGTATCCTCATTCTCAGCTCGTACTTTCCCGATATGAGTTAGTCCGGCATATCGGAGCGGTAACAAAGTAGACCGCGTGTCTTGCGTCTCTGTTTTCATCTATTGCTGATTCCTATAATTTAGCTTTATCAGCTTATGGCATAGCGGCAATTCAGGCAGCTTGCCATTATTCAATCAAAACCTGCTTACACCAGGGACAGTAATTCCAAAAGGACGAGTCGACAGGCCATTTACAGCGATTGCATACTTCGGGGAAAGGCCGAACCTGCCAGGCTTTACGCACTTTCCGGCGGCACCAGGGGCAATATCGCATGAACCGCAGGAGTCCGCCCTTACAGTATTTGCACCGCGCTTGATAGCGTACGCCGGTGGAACGCCTTGAACTCGGTGATTCGAAACCCGGCCCATAGCACCAGGGACAAAACCGCCATTCGGGCAAAACTCCCCTGTTGCAGCGCGGGCAGATATAATTAAACCGGCTTCTTGTATCGAAGCGATTGCGGCTGCTGCCGCACCATGGGCATAAGAGCATGCTTTCAGATATCGGTTCAGCACATTCCACGCATCGTAAAAAGGTGTGAAAGACCCTTTTATAACGTCTGATGAAGTCCTCACGTCGTAGCTGCCGCCAATCGGGCTGCTTTTTGTTCTCTGGTTCCAGAGGGAAACCGGCTTGCAGCTTCCTGGGCATTGCCTGCAAAAGCGCTGTAAGCATTTGTCCGGCGTCTGCAAAGCGTCGGGAAGGATCAACAGATAGAGCCTGTTTCAGGAATCTCACTAAGGCTGAATTAGTTCGTTGGCGGAGGCGTTTATAGCCTTTGGACGGCCAGCGGAAAGGCCAGCGTGGCAGAACTCCGGTGATATATTCATAAAGAACGAGACCGACGGCAAAACAATCGCTGCGATATGTGGGTCGGCCATAGGCCTGCTCCGGCGCGACATAGCCGGGAGTGCCGAACTCGTCTACGGTTTTCATACGGCCCTTGAACTGAAGGGAAATCCCGAAATCGCCCAATGCTGCACGGCCGTTTGGAAACAGGAATATGTTTCCAGGTGTAACATCGCAATGTACCAGACGATTGCGGTGTGCATAGGCGAGCCCGTCAAGGACCTGTGCAATAATGGACAGTATTCGGCGTACGGACATCGGTCTGGAACAGTCATCGAGTGTTTTGAAAGACAATTCGGTTGCCACAACGACGTGGTCGTCGATGATGTCGGCATTTTTGACCGGCATAATATGGCGATGTCTTAATTTAGTGACCAGGCGTATTTCGCGGAACAAAGCCTGATTATTACGTTGGCCGCTGACGTCTGTAAGAGGTACCTTCAAAGCTACATATATGCCCTCAACGCAGTCTTTGGCTTTCCAGACCTCAGAACTTCCGCCGACACCCAGACGATTATCTAAACGATACTTGCCCAGCCGTCGGCCACGGGTCAAATTCAGACCTGTCACGCTGGATTTTTTTGTCCTGTCTTTGTTTTTTTTGCGGCTCATCCTGCTATATCAAACTGCTGCTGATTAGGTGCGCGAGCAATAAACATAACAACCGTGATTAAGCAAATAACACCTTATCTATACTATCTATGAATCAGTCAATTTTATCCCAACTGCGCAGAAGTGCCAAGACTATTTATAGTGATTTTTTGTCCGACCTTTGGCACTTGAGAAAATGTCCCGACCACCCGATTAGAGGAATGAAGGGTAAAGTTTATAACTGAGCAAGCAGGGAAAATTTCTAAAGGACTTGCAAGTGTCGGGATTTTGGGCTATAAACGTGCTCCGTAAATCTATTTTTGAGTTATTGCAATACGAGATACAAAATATGAGATACAGCCGGATGTTTATACCAACGGTCAAGGAGGTGCCCTCTGATGCCGAGACTGTAGGGCACAGGTTGATGATACGGGCGGCCTTGATACGCAAAGTTGCCAGCGGGACCTATACATATCTGCCGCTCGGCTGGCGTAGCCTGCTCAAAATCATAGCAATCGTCCGAGAGGAGATTAACAGGGCCGGTGCTCAGGAGATTCTTGTGCCTTCTCTGCAACCCCTTGAGCTTTGGGACAAGACCGGCCGCAGTATTGATTATGGGCCGACCATATTCCGTTTTGAAGACCGCCACGGCAGGGGAAATGTGCTCAGTCCTACGGCCGAGGAAGTCTTTACATATCTGGCCGCCGGCGAGATAAAGTCTTACAAGCAGATGCCGGTTAATTTGTATCAGATAAGCCCCAAGTTCCGAGATGAATTTCGGCCGCGTTTTGGACCTGTGAGGTCACGCGAATTTATAATGAAAGACGCCTACAGCTTCGATGCTAATCCTGAAGGCCTCGATAAATCATATCAGGCAATGTACGATGCATATTGCAGGATTTTCGAACGCTGCGGCCTCGACTATGTAATCGTCGAAGCCGAGTCCGGAGAGATGGGCGGCTCAGGCTCGCACCAGTTTACGATACCGTGTGAATCCGGGGAGGATACAATCGTTTACACCGAGGACGGCTCTTACGCGGCAAATCTCGAAAGGGCGGCTGTAGACCCGCTGTCGAAAGAAAACACAAATGCCGACATTCCACCAATGGAGGATGTTCATACGCCGAATATCGGCAGCATAGAAGATGTGTGTGCATTTCTCAAGACTTATCCAAAAGATATGGTAAAGGCAATTATCTTTGAGGAACCTGATATACCCATTGAATTTATGAAAGAGGTCGCTGCTGAGCAAGCAAAACACGATGGAAGATCTATCTTTTCTAAGTATGGAATGGGACATACTACGGTTCTTGCATTGGTTAGGGGTGATCATGATGTAAATATGGAAAAGCTAATCCAAGCTATTGGTGGTAAACATGTAGAACTTGCAAAAAAGGAAACTATAGAAAAATTAACAGGCGCCAAAGTTGGTTTTGCCGGGCCGATAGGCATAGGAGACAAACGATTTGAAAAAATATTGATTGATCCCGCTGTTGCAGCGATGGCAGTTGGTGTTACCGGTGCTAACAAGACCGACTACCATACAAAAAATGTTTTGCCGGGCAGAGACTTCCCGCTCGAAGGGGATAACATTACAGTTACTGATATTCGGTACGCCGTTGAAGGTGACAGGCATAATGGTAAAGAACTGCTGTTTAAGAAGGGTATAGAAGTCGGACAGGTATTCAAGCTCGGGACAAAATACAGCGAAAAGCTCGGCGCAAAATTCCTCGATGAAGAAGGCGTAGAAAAACCGTGTTTAATGGGTTGTTACGGTATTGGTATAAACAGGATTCTTGCGTCGGCTACTGAGACCTGTAACGACAGGAACGGTATTATCTGGCCAATCAGTATCGCTCCGTTTGAGGTTTTGATTACCTGCGTCAATCAGGATGACGAAGAAGTGGCAAAAGCAGCCGAGGACATTTACCGGCAGTTACTTGCTAAAGGCGTTGACGTTTTGCTGGATGACCGCCTTTTGCGTGGTGGGGTGAAATTCAAAGACGCCGACCTTATCGGCATACCGGTGAGAGTTACTGTAGGTAGAAAGTCTGTTGCCGAAGGCAACGTCGAGGTAAAGCTGCGGTCCGAAAGCAGGAGCCAAAACGTGCCTTTCGAAAAAGCGGCAGATAAGGTGATTGAACTGGTTAATTCATTAAAAGAACAGTTGAAATCCTAAAGGGAAATAGATTCTACAATTACAGGCAAATTACAAGTTTAGGTTAATTCAGAGGGACGGCAATAAAGCTGACCCAAAATTTGAAAGGAGAGATTAGATGAAAGAAAACAGACTTACGAGGCGGACTTTTTTGAGCAAAACGTCGCTTGTGGCGGCGGGGACTGTTGCTGCGACATTAGGCCGCTCGGTGATGGGGGCAGTTGATATGAGCAAGGTTGAGCGGATCGTCAGGAAAGGCCGTATCAATCAGTCCGTCAGCAGGTGGTGCTATGGCAAGTTTTCGCTTGATGAGCTGTGTGCGGTATCAAAGAAAATGGGCATGAAAGCGATCGATTTGCTTAGACCGGGTGATTTTCCGACCGTTAAAAAACACGGACTGGCCTGCTCAATGGTAAGTACGCACGGCCTGACCAATGGGATAAACAGGAAAGAAAATCACGAGCGGTGCCTGGCAAGTATCCGGGATGCCATCGACGCTGCGGCTGAATACGGATTTCCGAATGTGATTACTTTCCCCGGCAATCGGCGCGGTATGCCCGATGACGGGGGAATCCAAAACTCCGTCATCGCGCTCAAGCAAGTCGCGGGACAAGCCGAGAAAAAGAAGGTAACTATCTGCCTGGAGTATCTCAACAGCAAAGTTAACCATAAAGACTATATGTTTGACAATATGAAATGGGGCGTCGAAGTCTGTAAAAAGGTCGGCTCCGAACGGATCAAGATACTTTACGATATCTACCACGCTCAGATTATGGAAGGCGATATAATTCGCACAATTCGTAACAACAAAGACTATATCGGCCACTACCATACCGGCGGCAATCCCGGCCGAAATGAAATCGACGAGACGCAGGAATTGTATTATCCCGCCATTATGCGCGCTATTGTCGATACCGGATTCAAAGGCTATGTCGCCCATGAATTTGTCCCTAAACGAGACCCTATTGAGTCTCTGGCTTATGCCGTGCGAATTTGCGATGTATGAAAACGTATAAGAGAAGACGACAGGCATAGAATCACTAAGTTCGAGTTGCTTAATTGAAGTATGAACAAATGTGGGAGCTAAAAGATCCTAAGCCGGTCAAGCTGATAATCGGTATTTTGGCTGCGGACCGCCAGTGTCTGCACGCGGCCGTTGAGGCATTAACCGACAAGTTCGGCAGCACTGATTTTACAAGCGATGCGTGGCAGTTTGACAAAACCGATTATTACAAAGACCAGACCGGCCCGCATATCCTAAGGCAGTTTGTCAGTATTGAAAAGCTTATAGCCCCGGGCAAACTGGCAAAAATCAAATGTAAGACAAACAAACTCGAACAAAAATTGGCAAGAGCTTTAGGTTTTCCTCTGACCAGGCCGGTAAATCTTGACCCCGGCATAATCGAACCCTCGAAGCTGATTCTGGCCACAACAAAAAACTATTCGCATCGTATATATATAGGTAAAAGAATGTATGCCGAGGTGACACTGGTCTTTGACAAGGGCCACTGGCGGCCGTTGGGCCATACTTATCCCGATTACAGGCAAAAGTGCTACTTCGATTTTTTCCTTAAAGTTAGGGCCCGTTTACTGGAGCAGTTAAAATCGAAACGCTGACCATAATAGCAGTAATCTTATTAGCCGGCTCCGTTATTTTGTCGTTGATTCTGACCGGCATTGTAAAAATCTATGCCCGGCGGGCCGGCTTTCTCTCGCATCCGGTCGGTGACAGATTTGCCGAGAGGCCCGTTCCACTTGGCGGGGGCATCGCAATCCTTATCACATTGATGGCCTTTATCGTCCCTGCAACAATTGTAATAAAATTTCTACCCGCCTCCCTTGATTCGATTGCGCAGACGGCAAATATTGAGCCCGCCGACTTTTTAGCCAAAGTCAACCAGCTTGTAGTTATATTATTAAGCGCTCTGGTCCTGTTGGCGCTGGGCCTCTGGGACGACAAAAAGGGGCTTGGGCCCTTTTTCAAGCTTGCCGTTCAGTTCGTGGTTGCAATAACAGCCGCTCTCCTGGCAGATGTCAGAGTAGAGTTTTTTATCGAAAACAAAATAATCACCTCTTTGCTTTCAGCGGTTTGGATAGTTCTGATTATTAATGCGTTTAACTTTCTCGACAATATGGACGGCCTGGCTGCTGGTATTGCGGTGATAGCAAGCTGCATTTTGTTCACCGCTGCCGCGATAAGCGGACAGGTTTTTGTGGGTGGTCTGGCACTTGTTTTGATAGGGACGTTACTGGGATTTTTGTTATATAATTTTCCACCGGCGAAAATCTTTATGGGGGACGCCGGCTCACTTGTAGTGGGCTTTTTCGTTGCGATATTGACTCTCCGTACTACGTATTATCGCGAAGCGGAAAGCGGCCGATGGTATGCGGTCTTTATGCCGCTGGTGGTTATGGCGGTTCCGCTCTACGATTTTATCAGCGTGATGCTGTTGCGTATTAGCCAGGGCAAAAGCCTGTTTGTCGGTGACACACAGCATTTTTCCCATCGGTTAAAAAAGCACGGTTTGACCGATACCCAAACGGTCCTGACGTTATACTTAGCTACGCTCTGTACCGGCTTCGGCGCCACTTTTCTTTATCAGGTTAA
>Ga0209636_10006694_pt1 | contig 11772 bp, 11 predicted proteins | sample DeeMarSWOR152_54_FD_187464 | JGI IMG/M metagenome (GOLD analysis project Ga0209636, IMG submission 187464) | Marine sediment microbial communities from White Oak River estuary, North Carolina - WOR-1-52-54 (SPAdes) (version 2) | ecosystem: Environmental > Aquatic > Marine > Intertidal zone >... | reverse complement strand
AAGGAGGTGCAGAAAGACATCATCGCTGGTGACCTTATCGGTTAATTAACAGGCATCTTGGGCAAGAAATCCAAACGGCTCTCGAGACCAGATGGATATTAGTTCCAGATCAAATGGATACCGTGGAGATAGGAGGTTACAAGATGGATTTTACCATTCCTGAAAAGCTTTCGAGAATGCGGGAAAAAGTGAGGAGGTTTGTGAAAGAAGACCTTGAGCCAATATCCAGACAGGTAGAGGAGGAAGAACATATTCCAGAAGAAATCGTTGATAAGATGAGATCTCTTGGTCTCTTCGGCATTTCTATTCCAGAAGCTTACGGAGGCTTAGGTCTGGGGACGCTTGGTGAGGTTCTTGTCTACGAAGAGCTGACCAAAACAAACGGCTGTTTTCGCACGCGAATAGCGGGAAGCAACGGTATCGGATCCATGGGAATATTAATGGACGGTACTGAAGACCAGAAGAAGAAATACCTACCACGAATTGCTTGTGGAGAATGGACAGCTGCATTTGCGTTGACCGAAGCCGAAGCTGGTTCGGATGCAGCCAACATCAAGACCACGGCCGTTTTCGACGGGAACCAATGGATCCTAAATGGGATCAAGCTTTTCATTACCAACGGCGATTGCGCCCATGTCATTACAACCATGGCACTGAATGACGAGAATAAGCGGGCGCGTGGAGGAATTACCGCTTTCATTGTCGAAAAGGGCATGTCTGGTCTTTCAGTGGGTACGATTGAGAAAAAAATGGGTATAAGGGGATCCCACTCTGTTGAATTAATTTTCCGCGACTGTCTAGTTCCAAAGGAGAACGTGATTGGTGGTGAAGACATGATCGGCCAAGGATTCAAAACAGCCATGAGAGTACTGGACAAGGGCAGATTGACGCTGGGGGCAGCTGCCTTAGGAGCCTCGCAAAAACTTCTGGAGATGTCTGTTTACCATGCCAAAAACACAATCCAATCTGGAAAACCGCTCGCTGATTCGCAGGCAATTCAGTTCATGCTGGCAGATATGGCGACGCAGATTTATGCTGCTCGGCAGGTGCTTTACCACACAGCATGGCTTAGGGATCAGGGCAACCAATTGATCCACGAAGCCTCTATGGTTAAACTCTTTTGTACTGAAATGGCCAGCCAGGTCGCGGATAAAGCTCTTCATGTGTTTGGAGATAGGGGTTACATGAAAGAAAGTCAGGTGGAGATGTTTCTTCGAGACTTGCGTCTCAGCCGTATCTACGAAGGTACGAGCGAGATCCTGAGGATTGTAATCGCCCGGAATCTTTTGAGAGAACAGCCCTTGAGTTATTAAAGAGACTTCAGGCTAAGGTTTTAGGCTTATCGATATTCTTCAAAGGCGCCTTCACTCGAATGATAATGAAGAGCGAGGTCAGCTCTTCATGACATCTTCATGCGGGCAAGGGCCTGTAGGATTTCATCTGAACAAGATGACAGCGAAAAACCACAAACATCAGAAAAGGAAAGGAGAATGAGCAGCGGGAAATATCCACTCGATGGTATTATGGTAGTTGATTTCACCCAGACGATTGCAGGCCCGTTTTGCACGATGGTATTGGCGGAGTTAGGGGCTGAAGTGATCAAGGTAGAGGAACCCCGTACTGGTGATGAGACCAGAACCTGGCCTCCCTCTCTAGGAGAGGAAAGCGGCTATTTCTTCTCGGTTAACCGGAGCAAGAGAAGCATTGCGGTCAACTTGAAAGACCCAAGAGGGAAAGAAAGCGTCCTATCACTTGCGAAGAAATCAGATGTCATAGTTGAAAACTTCACCCCGGGGGTGATATCTCGATTGGGGCTGGACTACCCGACTGTCAGCGAAATGAACCCCGGAGTCGTCTACTGCTCTATCTCGGCCTTCGGTCAAAGCGGTCCCTACTGGAACAAGAAGGCCTACGATCCAATCATGCAAGCCATGGGGGGGATCATGAGCGTCACCGGGGAAATTGGAGGTCCTCCTGTCAAGGTGGGAATCCCTATCACCGACTTTATCACAGCACTATATTCAGTCATAGCGATCACTGTGGCCCTCTCGGAAAGGAGGGAATCGGGCAAGGGACAGTATCTCGACATTTCCATGTTCGAAAGCACGATATCGGTGCTTTCCTTTATCGGTGCATTCTATCTTTACGAGGGAAAGGTTCCTAAGGCCTTCGGATCCGGAAATCCATCTCGCGTACCAAGCGCCAACTACCTCACCAAAGATGGGAGATACATCCATATCGTCCCGAGCGCGCTCCAGTGGAAGACCTTCTGTGATGCCATAGGCCTCAAGGAATTGGGAGAGAACCCTGAGTATGACACCAACATAAAGCGGATTGCCCACAGGGAGGAAATCGACCGGTTAATACAGGAAAAAATCTCACAGAGGACTGTCGAAGAGTGGGTCAAGATCTTCGATGAAAAGGGAATCACCAGCGGTCCCGTTTACAACATGGAACAAATCTTCAAGGATCCCCATGTGGCTGCAAGAAAGATCTTGGAGGAGATGGATCATCCGAGGCACGGGTCTATCCAGAGCATAAGACTCCCCTATGGGTCCTGCGGGTTCAAGAGTGGAATCAAGGCCCCTGCCCCCCTTCTTGGGGAACACTCCAGAGAAATCTTATCAGGGCTGCTTGGGTATACGGAGGAAAGGATCGCTCAACTTCTTGCAGAGGGGGTAATCAACGCCCCTTGAGCCGTATATTATGCATCTGTTGTTTGTGGGTCTACCACCCACGGAGGTGGAGAACGGAGGCGGAGCTCTCCCCACAGAAGAATGCCTTCTTTGAAGGGTAAGGGATTTAATAAAGGTTTTTGCTTTGAGGAAAACATGGAGTCAGATGTGAGGTTAAGAGCAAGGCAACTTCCTATGCGGTTCGAGGTTCCTGATGTTCCAGCTTTTCACTTTTTTCTGTCAACTGCAGCACGATACCCCAAGAATGTAGCTTTTGTTTATCATAGGACCCTCATAACATATGAAGAATGGCAAAGGCTTTCTCGGCAATTTGCGGCCAAGCTCTCCGGCTGGATCAAAAAAGGCGACCGTGTCGCTATATACATGCCTAATTGCCCTCAATTTGCCATAGCCTATATGGCGATTCTCATGGCTGGTGGTGTCTTCGTAAGCTGCAATCCTATGCTCACACCCTATGAGCTGGACTACCAGCTACGGGATTCATGTGTGGAGATAATGGTCACAACCGAGGACCTGCTCACCAAAGTCAGACAGTGTAGGAGCTTCAGCAGTTTGAAACAGATTATTGTGGCTCGACCTCATGAAGAGTGCACCTCCCTGTTGACAGCTGGCGAGTCGACCACGATGAGTAAAGACAAGGAGTGCCTTTCTTTTCGAGACATGGTGAATGGCGGCGACGATTTTCGGCCGGTGGAAATTGCGGCATCGAGAGACATTGCACATATCATGTACACGGGGGGTACAACAGGAATCCCCAAAGGGGTGATTCACACCCATGCCAACGTAGTTGCAGCCATTTTTGCAGCCTTGATCATGACCACAGCTGTGATGCCAAAGAGGGATGAACAAGGATATTGGTTCACTGAGAATGACCCTAAAGACTTGACGCCTGAATGGGAATATCCATTTCGAGTTGGTCGGGAAAGGGCACTGATAATGGCCTCTTGGACACACGTGATGGGACTAATTCATTACCTACATCAACCAATTGCATTGGCAGTGAAAATGTTACTCTTGGACCATTTCGACGCCGGAGAGTTTCTACGACGTCTTGAGGAATGGGAGATCACGTGGGCCGGGGGCTCACCTACTATTATTGCCTATCTCCTAAGTCATCCCAATTTTGAAGCCACAGATCTTTCTTCTCTTAAGGTTTATACCACTGGCGGGTCGTCGCTACCAGAAGAGCACTATTACAGATTCAAAGAAAAGATCCAGGGCGTCATCGTTGAAGGTTATGGACTTACGGAAAGCGTGCCCGCTGCGTGCAGAACCTCTTACAACCGTTCGAGCAAAATGAAAATCGGCTCTGTTGGCAAGGTCTGGCCTAATCTGGAGGTCAAGGTTGTCGATGAAATCGGCCAGGAGGTACCTGCTGGTCAGGTAGGCGAGCTAATATTCAAAGGTCCCCAGGTTTCCTCAGGGTATCTCAACCAGCCAAAAGAAACAGAGAACACGTTTCGTGGCGGCTGGCTCTTTACAGGCGACTTAGCAAGAATCGACGAAGAAGGAGATATATTCATTGTGGATAGGAAAAAGGAAATGATCATATACAAGAGCTACAACGTTTACCCCCGTGAGCTCGAGGAAATCATGCATCAGCATCCAGCAGTAAAAGAATGCGCCGTTGTGGGAAAGAAGGATTTGGACACGGGAGAGATACCGGTAGCCTTTGTTTCATGTAGAACTAGAAAAGCAAATGCCGAAGACATCAAGCGGTTTGTCAATGAGAGGGTAGCTCCTTACAAGAAGATCAGAGAAATCCATCTGATGGAAGAACTACCGTTATCCGGCTCAGGAAAGATCTTGAAGAGAGAGCTCATTAAGTGCCTCGACAGTTAGATCCGACCAGACCCTTATGGTCCTTTTGAGCGCACGGGTGAAGTGCTTTCGTCGTTCTCCTGAGCCGAAACCCTATGATCTTATAATCCAAGAAATCTCTGTACAGGCCTTAAGGAGGATATTATGAGAATAACGCGGGTCGATCACATATCAATTGCCGTCCGGGATTTGGATAAAGCCATGACCACATTCTCCAGGCTCTTCAACCTCAACGCCAAGGACCGGAGAAAGGTCAAGGTCTTGGGAATGGAAAACGTCTTCATCCCACTTGGGTATACTGCCATCGAACTCTTAACGCCCTTAGATGAACCGGATTGTCCGGACAATGTCCGGCGCGTTCTCGACCGGAGGGGAGAAGGAATAATGAATCTTGCGCTGAGCGTTGATGACCTAGAGGAAGCCATCTCCCACCTGAGAGGCTGCGGGGTTAGAGTCATTGACGGTAAGGACGCAGATGGCGACAAGATTGCCTTCGTGCACCCCAAAGATGTTCACGGAGTGCTTATCGAGCTGCGGACGGGTAGGCGGCACATCAAGAACACCTAAAGTGGCCTTTTTCAAATTATACCTTTTCCTGTGTCTTTTTCTTTGTTCTCAGAAATAGATTGTGCAGGCATAGGCAAAGAGGAGTGATCTATCAATTGATCTGCACCTGAGCATGAAGGATACTCTTTTTGGTAAAGCGCCTCCCTCTTGTCTTAGTTACCAATCGGTGCTCGCTCAAAAGACGGTTTTCATCATTTACTGCAAAGTCCGATTTAACGTTCAGCGCTCCTTTCAAAACTGAAACAAATCTTGATCTTAAGTCAATGGATCGCTACTCTCGGGCATGCTGCAAAGATATGAATCTTTGGGCCCTAAAAGTTGGGATAACCGCATGCTATACGGCATAGAGAGTTCTTGTCAAAGGCATGTATTATCTAGGATTTCCAGATTTATGCTGCTCATCTGCTGGCCTATTAAGAAAGTGCTAGAAAGAATTGCTGAATAATGATACTGCTATCGTGCGACGGAGATAATCGTATTACCGAACAAGTTTGCACCCCCACCCTTCCCTCCCCCTTCAAGGGGGAGGGTTTGGGAGGAGGTGAAAAATGGGATTTCCTATACCATCAAGATAATTGAGTTCGAACATGCGGAGCACGGACATGAAAATGAACGGAAAGATTGCCTTGGTGACAGGCTCCGAGAGAGGGCTGGGGCGAGGTATAGCACTCAAGCTGGCCGAATATGGGGCTGATGTGGTAGTAACGTATATTTGGAGTAAGGACGACGCTGAACGAGTCCGCAGAGAAATTGGGAGCATGGGAAGACAGACCTTCTGTGTCAAGGTGGATGTATCGAGGGAAGACGAGGTTAAAGCAGCCTTTAAGGAGGTTGTCGATCGTCTTGGAACGGTCGATATTCTGGTAAACAATGCAGGTGTTGCTGCTCCAGGATTGTTAGAGGAGATCACGGAAGAGGAATGGAACCATGTGATCGGCGTTAACCTGACTGGGATTTTCCTCTGTTGCAAGGAAGCCGCGAAGATCATGAAGCCAAAGAAAAGCGGTAAAATAATCAACGTCGCCTCTATATCCGGAATTAAAATGGCGACGTTCAGTGGGGTCCATTACACTGCCTCCAAGGCAGGCGTGATTGCCCTAACGCGACATATCGGCTTTGAACTTGCCCCTTACGGAATAAATGTCAATGCCCTGTGCCCGGGGGCTGTGCTTACACCATTGATGCAAAGAAACCCGCCTCGCGTGCTGGAAAAAATGGCGAGCAATATTCCGACTGGGAGGATTACCTCGGTAGACGATCAGGCCAACGCCGTCGTTTTCCTAGCATCCGAAATGGCCGATTCCATTGTTGGAACAACCCTCATTGTGGACGGCGGGAGTTTGCTGCAATGGCAGTCCAATGAATCTTATGAACGGGCCATGAGGAAAGCCCTCGAAGCGTTTCGATCTTCTTCCGTCCCACAGTGAGCGGCTCTGTATTTGGAAAATACCGTAGGGGGATTCCTTGCTACTTCAGGAGATGCATCTACAATCCAATCTTCCAATAACACAATACGAGAACAAAGAACCAATAAGGAGGTGAAAACCATGATAATCGATGCACGAACGAGGCCCCCTTACAAGAGCCTTGACCAGGTACTTGCGCCGCCGCCGGGAGCTCGGCCACCGGTCAAACCAAGTCCGCTGAGAGGTGGCTATGACCCGAATGAGGCCATGCCGTCAATGGTGCAAAAATCCCTGGATCTGTACCTCAAGGAAATGGATGAAGCTGGTATTAACAAGGGGGTACTCGTTACCAGAAGAGCGGCTCATCGCCTGATGAGCAACGAAGATGTGGCAGAACTGCGTGACAAATACCCAGAAAGGTTTCCAGCTGCGCTGGCAGGAATCGACGTGAACCAAGATATCTTAGAATCATTGCAACAAGTCGAGCACTACATCAAGAACATGGGTTTCAAAGGAATAAATATGGATCCTGGCTGGTGTTCCCCGCCCCGCTATGTTGACGACAAGCGAATCTATCCCATTTATGCCAAGTGTGCCGAGCTCGGCTGTGTGGTGTACGTCTCGGTTAGCCTGATGCAGGGACCTGATATCTCATACGCAGATCCAGCACGCATTCAGCGTGTTGCCAATGACTTCCCCACACTCAAGATAGTGGTTGTTCATGCGGCATTTCCCTTTAACAACGAAATGCTCGGCGTTATGATTGCCAACGCTGCCCTCGGAAACATCTGGGCATTAACCGACTTCTTCATATCCATCCCGGGCTTTGCCGGATATCAGGATTGGGTTGATGCTGCCAACAACTACATGGGGGATCGGATGATCTGGGCCGCCTCCTACCCTGTTAGACCTCTGAAGCTAGCCGTTGAGCAAATCAAGGCCCTTCCATTTACACCGGATGCCCTAGAGAGACTGTTGTGGAAGAATGTGGCTGATCTCCTTGGAATAGAGATCTCATAGAGCGTATCCGGATTTGTACCGAAATAGGTCCTTGTTTTCCTAACACGCAGCGCACATCGGAAATAGGACGCATCAAAGCAGGACCTTTGTCCTGCGCGGAGCAGCGACCCAGACGAATAGAATAGCTCCGAGGATAGCTATTAGTACACAAAAGAAACCCCATGCATAGTTCCCCGTAATGTCGTACAAATAGCCGGCCAACCAAGAGCCCAAGCCGGCGCCCATTCCGCTAAACACGCTGGAGATTCCCATAATTCGGCTCAAATTCGGCCCAGGAAACAAATCGGCCATGATCGGTGGGAACATCGCCCCTCCAACCCCCATTCCCAACCCCACCAGCACAACATATGGCGTCAGGATCCATGCGTACTCTTGGTTCAGAAAAAACAGGAAGGTAACTGCCAATGCAGCAGCACCCATGAATAGGCTGTATGACATTTCTCGCCCAATACTGTCAGAGAGTGTTCCACCAACAAACCGACCTACCATCGCAAAAATCCCAACAAATCCTAATGCTGACGCTACATACATCGGCTCGAAACCACGTTCTATAATAAAGGCCACTTGATGGAGTAAAATAGTGAAGGTAGCGAAAGGATTACAGAAAAATGCGAAGCACATCATCCAGAAGCTTCGATGCCTTATAGCCTCCGATAGAGTCCACTCCAATTTAATTTCCGCGGCTGTCCTCTTGGGATTCTCTGTTGTCTTCTTTGGTATATAGTTAACCCCATTGGGGGCAAGTCCTTTGTCCTCAGGCCTTGTACGCTGAAAAATAGCATTCAAAGGCCCTAGCCAAATAACAACCGCGAGCGCGATTGTCAGGAATGCTCCTCTCCATCCTATACATTCTATCATGAGCTGAGTCAGTGGAATGAAGATGAACATGCTCATTCCAGATCCACACATAACGATTCCAACGGCCATCCCCCTCCTACGCACAAACCAGTTAGCGATGATAGTGGTGTTCGGAACCCAACCGACGCAGCATGCACCCAAGGATGTAATACACCCATAGAAGAGGTAAAGCTGGTAAGGAGACGAAATCCGACTGCAACACAAGAGCCCAAGCCCGATCAATAGAGAGCCCAGGGGCATAACGATACGAGGTCCAAATCGGTCTAGAAACGGTCCTACTAAGGCACTGGCAAAGAAATAGACAAAGATATAAACAGAGAATACGCCTGAAAGCTCTGCCCTGGTCAAGCCGAATTCCGAAAGAAGCGCTACAAAGATCACGGAAAAGGAGTTCATTACCCCATTCCCTACCATGATATTTCCCAGACACAATACGATTAATAACCATCCGTAGAAGAAAGGGGCTCTTTTCTGGCACCTAGCCATCTTGAACTACCGTTTGAAATGTCAGGTACTTCATTAAGGAAGTGGAACTGGTGTAAATTCTTTGCACGAGCATAGGCAAAAAACTGCGTTAAGAAAGCCCGTTCAAACCTCAACCGTAGACTATAAGGTTTGTAGATGATAACAAACGGACTATAGCTGAAGTTCAATGCAAATGGATACTATCACGGAATTGCTGAATATTCCAACCCAGAAAGTAAACGATATAGCCATCCTAACATTCAGATCTAACAAACCCTTTATGCTAGCATGAGATGGGTCTTTGACCTTGGAACGCCTTGGAGGCGTGACCCCGAGAGCCGCATAAGGTTCAGTCGCATTCCGCGAAGGGGAAGTTAGCTGCCAATGAACTGATCGAGAAAAATGAATTTTGTGTGACTAGGCTCGTAAAAGATGATCTGTAGCGGACATAAGGGAAGCTCAGGGCTTATTTTCAACATACAGAGGTTTTCTCTTCATGATGGACCAGGAATTAGAGACCTAATATTCTTAAAGGGATGCGCCTCACGATGCAAATGGTGTTCCAATCCAGAATCACAGAATGCCTTCCCTGAAATTGCTTACAATCACCAACGGTGCATTGGAATTATTGAATGCGGATTATGTGGGGAGGTTTGTCCAGTTGACGCAATTAAGAAGTCACCTGGCGGTAAAATAAAAATTGACAGGAGGTTATGCACTAACTGCGGGAGATGTGCAGAGGCCTGCGCGGCCTCGGCTCTGAAGCTCTTTGGAGCATTCATGTCGGTAGACGAGGTCCTTAGCGTCATCGAGGAAGACAGTGCTTTCTACTGGAGATCGGGTGGAGGAATAACCATCAGCGGCGGGGACCCATTGTCTCAGCCTGAATTTGTCCAAGAATTACTGAGAGATGGCAGGGCTCGCGGCCTAGACACGGCAATAGAGACGTCCGGTTATGGGTACTGGGAAGACGTCAGCAGAATTTGCAAATATGCAAACCTAGTTTTCTACGACATTAAGTGCCTGGATCCTAAAAGGCACAAGGCATTCACGGGAATCTCCAATGAACTGATTTTAGAGAATATTTCGAAGCTTTCTCTTCAGTTCCCTCAGACACCTATAGTAGTGAGAACCCCTGTTATCCCTGGGTTCAATGATTCAGCCCAAATTTCGCAAGGGTTTTTGAAAAGCGCTACCATTCCTGTCATTGCGAGCGACAGCGAAGCAATCTTTTAGTGAGGGGATTGCTTCGTCACTTGGCTCCTCGCAATGACATTTTGAGAGCCTTGCGAAATTTGGGTTCAGAGGAAGATATCCAGGGTATAGCGAATTTTCTGAGGGAAATTGGGACCGTAAGGGAATACGAACTTCTTGCCTACCATAGGTTTGGGGAAGCCAAATATCAACAGTTAGGAAGGACCTATCCATTCATAGGTGTAAAACCTCCAGGGACGGAAAAAATGAGGCTACTAAGAAGCGTTGCAAAGAGGACTCTGAAAATTTAATAGCGTGACCGTTCTCGATAAATTGACAGAAAGATATCATGCCCAGAAGGAAACTGTCTCAATTCATTTGCAGTTGATGACTGTACGCCTTCCGGGCTGATTTCTTAGGTTCAAAGGGCAGGTGAATAAATCGTTGTACAAGAAAAAGGTGAATGAGAAGCCTCATAAAATGATGTGACCTCACATAGGCACTATACCGAAAGGCACTCCAACCTCTGCTGCAATAGTCTTGAGCATATCGATCCTCTCTGTCGTCATGGGTATCCCATTGGCCAGATATCCTCTCCTTGTCTCCTGTTCTTTCTGTCCTGGCAAATACAGCATCTGTTGGTGCATTTGATTCATCTCGTAGCAACTACCATACAGACCTGGCAGATATGCCCTCTTATTCGAGCTCAGTACAGGGTAAGGGGGCTTGTGGGTCAAGAGATAGGTCATCGGAATATATGGCAGCTGGGTCTTATGAGGCGATGACCATAGCCGGGGCCTACCTGAAATAAGTCTTGACAAGATCTGCAAATGTGATAGATGCGGGGCTAAGAACAGGTACGGGTTTGGCTAGAGGAATACGAGGAATACTAGAAAAACAAGAACCGTAAGGACAAGAGGCAAAGATGGCGATTAGAAGGAGCCCGAAGGAATTTTCAGACAAGGAATTAGGAGAGGTCGGGGTAACGATAGTTGATAAGAGCAGGGTTACCTTACAATGCAAGGTATGTGGACAGAAATGGTATCCTGCTGTTCGGGAAGGGGGTAGACTTCCAAGCGGCTATTGGAAATGCCCGAGCGGTTGTAATGGTTGGTGCCAGCGGGCATAGAGGAGGCTATGCGCAACCATCGTTTAGGTCAAGGGTTGAACCTGACATCGATTGCGGCTGCACACGGATTCAGCGATGGCTTCAATTACGTGTTGATTCCGGTATTGCCTATCATCATGAAGGAACTCAATCTTTCGATCCTCCAGACCGGAATGATCGTCTCGGCTGCTGGTCTAGCCATCTTCATGATGCAGATGCCCGCCTCGATCCTTTCCGACTACCTGGGGAAGCGCAAGCCCATCCTCGTCTCAGGTCTGATCCTGGCTTCGCTGTCTCTTTGCGGGATCAGCGCTGTGGGCCAGAACTATCACCTCATCCTGGCCCTGAGCTTCGTAGCGGGTCTGGGAAACAGCACCTTTCATCCCACGGCCACGGCCCTGGTCTCCGAGGGGCTCAAGGCTAGGCCGGGGTTTTTCATGGGTATCTTCAGTCTGGGCGGTAACATCGGGAGCGCGTTGATGCCTGCGGTTATTGGCACGCTGGCCCTTTCCTTGGGATGGAGGTCCGGGCTCCGTGTCGTTGTGGTACCGGTGATTATCCTGGCGATTCTCGTTTACCTCCATTTCCCGGAGGCGAAAGCGGGCCGACAGACCGTGAGAGACACCTTTTCCGGGAT
>Ga0209636_10006693_pt1 | contig 11774 bp, 7 predicted proteins | sample DeeMarSWOR152_54_FD_187464 | JGI IMG/M metagenome (GOLD analysis project Ga0209636, IMG submission 187464) | Marine sediment microbial communities from White Oak River estuary, North Carolina - WOR-1-52-54 (SPAdes) (version 2) | ecosystem: Environmental > Aquatic > Marine > Intertidal zone >... | reverse complement strand
TGTGAGTATTATTATTTAACTACGGGGTGGTAGTAGTTTATTCCAACTCCTTCCCAGTCAATCTTCTATAAGCCTCAAGATATTTTTCTCTTGTTTTTGCGACTATTTCATCCGGTAATTCTGGTCCTGGAGGGGTTTTATCCCAATCTAAAGTTTCCAGATAATCCCTTAAAAACTGTTTGTCGAAGCTCTTCTGTGATCGACCTGGAGAATAATCGTTCTTTGGCCAGAAACGCGAGGAATCAGGTGTCAAGATCTCATCAATGAGGATAATCTTATCACCCAGATAACCGAATTCAAACTTTGTATCAGCAATTATTATGCCCTTCTCCTCTGCATATTTCGCGGCCTTAAGGTAAATTTCGATGCTTTTCTCTTTTAAAACCTTACCTGCTTTGGAACCAATTAGATCCATCATCTTTTTCTCAGTAATATTCTCATCATGTCCGGTTTTTGCCTTTATTGCTGGCGTAAATATAGGTTGAGGAAGCTTACTCGATTCAAGAAGTCCTCCCGGAAGCTTAATTCCAGAGACAATTCCGCTTTGTTTGTACTCTCTCCAGCCAGAACCCGAGAGATAACCCCTAACAACGCACTCAATTTCTATCATTTTTGCCTTTTTTACCAGCATACTTCGGCCTTTGAGGATATTCTCTTGCTTTTGTGCTTCAGAAGGAAAGTCAGCAATATTAGAGGAAATGACATGGTTATCTATTATTGGCCGTGTATGGTCAAACCAAAAGAGAGAGAGTCCGGTTAGAATTCTTCCCTTATCAGGAATTCCGGTTGACATAACAACGTCAAAAGCCGAAATCCTGTCAGATGAGACTATAAGAAGCTTGTCCTCAAGGTCATAAACATCTCTTACCTTGCCTTTTTTGAAGAGTTTGAGCCTTGGAATATCAATGTTCAACATTGCCTTCTCTGCCACTTTCATCACCTAATTTTTGCTTTTCTATCAATAAAAATTGGGTTATTTCTTAATCGTAACCTTAATCGTAACCTTGTTATTACAGGCTTAATCGTTTGAAGATTTTATTAACATTTCTCAAATAATAGTTAATATCGAATACCTTTTGAATTTCTTGAGGTTTTAGGTGTTTAAGGACCCCCCTGTCAGCCATTACAACATCAATATAATTCTTTTTTTCAGAACGAGACTTCATGGCTGTGCTCTGTGCAATTTTATAGGCTTGTTCGCGTGTCAGACCTTTTTCTATAAGAGCATGCAAGAGACGTTGAGAGAATATCAATCCGCCTGATTTTTCTATATTTGCAGTCATATTATCCCGATATACTGTCAAATTCTCAATAATATAGGTCATTTTCTGAAGCATATAATCGATTAGAATTGTGCTATCAGGCAGTATTATACGCTCTGCCCCTGAATGACTGATATCACGTTCATGCCATAGATTGATATTTTCAAGGGCTACAATAGAATTTGCCCTTACAACCCTTGCTAAACCACATATTCTTTCACATGTAATTGGGTTTTTCTTATGAGGCATTGCTGAAGATCCTTTTTGCCCCCTTTTAAACGGCTCCTCAACCTCCCCTATTTCTGTTCTTTGAAGCCCTCTTATCTCTGTTGCAATTTTCTCGAGTGTAGAGGCAATAATTGCTAGAGTTGCCATATATTCAGCATGTCTGTCTCTCTGGATTACCTGAGTTGTTATAGCATCTCTCTTTAGACCGAGCTTTGCAAGGGCCAGCTCCTCCACCCTGGGATCTATGTTAGAGTACGTTCCAACAGCTCCAGAAAGCTTGCCAACGCCAATAACCTCCGCTGCCCTTTCCATCCTTTCCAGATTTCTTTGCATCTCAACCATAAAAAGGGCCATTTTTAAGCCAAAAGTCGTCGGCTCAGCATGGACACCATGGCTTCGCCCCATCATCACAGTATTTCTGTACATCTTTGCTTTTTTGTTAAGGGCTTTTATTAAAGCATTTATATCATCAATTATTATCTTAGATGCTCTTTTTAAGCGAAGTGACTGGGCTGTATCAACAACGTCGTTGGAAGTAAGACCCATATGGATAAACCGAGAGTCTGGGCCGACCCGTTCAGCTACTGATGTAAGAAAGGCTATGACATCGTGATCAACGGTCTTTTCGATCTCAGTAATTCTCTTAATATTGAACTTAGCATTATTTTTAATTTTTGAAAGAGCTTCACGTGGAATCTTTCCAAGTTTTGCCCATGCCTCACATGCGGCAATTTCCACCTCAAGCCAGGACTGAAATTTACTCTCTTCTGTCCAGATTTCTTTCATTTTTGGGAGTGTGTAACGGTCAATCATGTTATCCTCCTTTGTGTTTCTGTCATTCTGACCCCGACCGTAGGTCGAGGGAAGAATCTCACAATCTAGCTCGAAAGATTCTTCGGTCCCCCGACTAAAGTCGGGGTCCCTCAGAATGACAGGACCAAGCTTACTTTATTGCCATCGACTCAATCTCATCCAAGAGTGCCTCAATCATCTCGGATTCAGGGACTTTTCGTACCACCTGTCCCTCTCTAAATATTAATCCAACTCCCCTACCTCCTGCAAGTCCCACGTCAGCATCAGCAGCTTCTCCTGGACCATTCACCTCACAGCCCATAATGGCAACTTTAAGCGGCATTTTAATATGAGCCGTCATCTTTTCAATTTCATGGCTAAGCCCTTCAACATCAATTTGGCATCTTCCGCACGTTGGACAGGAAATGATAGTTACCCCGCGCTTGATTAACTCAAGCGACTTTAAAATTTCAAAAGCTACCCTCACCTCTTCGATTGGACTTCCTGTAAGTGATACCCTAATTGTATCCCCTATTCCCTCTGCAAGTAACACTCCAATACCAATGCTTGATCTGATTACCCCAACTTTGGGAATACCTGCTTCAGTAATGCCTAAGTGTAGCGGATAATCAACTTTTTTTGAAATTTCCCTGTACGCTTCAAGAGTTACTGGAACACTGCTCGATTTAATTGAAACAACAATATCATAAAAGCCAAATTTTTCGAGGATTTTTATGTTATTTAGAGCTGATTCAACAAGAGCTTTGGGAGTTGCATGCTTGTATTTTGCTAGAATATCTTTTTCCAGTGATCCGGCATTAACTCCGATTCTTATTGGAATTCCCCTTTCCTTGCAAGCAGAAACAATGGCTTTAATTGCTTCCTTGCTTCCAATATTACCTGGATTTATGCGAATTTTATCCACTCCAGCTTCTATGGCCGTTAAAGCAAAGGTATAATTAAAGTGAATATCGGCAACCAGAGGAATATGGATTCTATCTTTAATCTTTTTCAGAGCAAGCGCGTCTTCCTCGTGTGGAACTGCCACTCTAACTATGTGACAACCGGTTTTCTCAAGGTTATGGATTTGTGCTACGGAGGCGGGAACGTCATGTGTAAAAGTTTTTGTCATGGACTGAACCACGATGGGATTTCCGCCGCCTATTGATACATTTCCTACTTTAACAACTTTTGTTTTCTTTGCCATAGCTCCAATTTAATTATACCACATAAGCCAAAACTAAAAACTCTTTCTTGTCAAAACGAGCCACACAAATTTGAAAAGTCTCCACTGTCTCATTATTCTCCAAGGTTGTCTTAAAAGACGCCAGAACCACTCTAGGCCGGTCATCCGCATCCACTTTGGAGCTCTTTTTACCTTTCCTGCAAGGACGTCAAGACTTCCTCCTACTGCAATTGATACAGGTATATTTAATACGTTAAGTTTATGACCCAGCCACTTTTCCTGTTTTGGGGAACCCATGCCAACTATAAGAATGTCTGGCTCAGTCAAAGCAATGTTTTCGATTACTTTCAGTTCTTCTTCTTTATTAAAAAAACCATGGTAGGTACCTACTATCTTGAGATTTGGATATTGTTTCTGCAGATACCCCGCAGCACCAGCAGCAATACCAGATTTCGACCCAAGTAAATATATTTTGTATTTTTGTCTTTCAGCAAGCTCAGCAATTCTTGGTATAAGGTCAACACCAGAAACTTTTTCCTTTAAAGGTTTTTTAAAAACCTTTGCTGCCCAGAGAAGGCCTGCCCCATCAGGAAGATTCAAATGAGCCTCATTTAAAATCTCTTTGAAATCTTTATCTTTGTTTGCCATGACAACCATCTCTGGATTTGGAGTAACAACAAGATGAGGTTTTCTTGAGCGAACAAAGAGATCGATCTCGCGCAATGCTTCATCTATTGTCAGGTTATCAATTTTAATTCCAAGAATATTTAATGTAGCTTCAGTTTTGAAAAATTTAAAAAAGATTTCAAAACTTGAACTGGCTTCTGCCTTAAGGTCAGACAGTATTCTATTTAGTTTCTCTTTAATTGCTTCACGATTCTCCCATGCATCTTCCACAAGTTTAATGAACATCTCTTCAGTTACATCTTCAACGTTTATACTTTTCTGCCCAATTGAATTCAAAAATGCTTTTACCTTGGGATCATATGCAACGCCAACCATGGGAATACCTTCCATGGCAGAGAATATCATTGAATGCAGTCTCATGCCTATAAATAGATCCATGGAGCCGATAAGTCCCATGACATCCCTTGCTCCGTATTCCCTAACAACGATATGTACAGAATTCTTCATTAAGTTGATTATCTTCGCTGACTCAATAACATCTTTTGGATAATGAAAAGGTATAAATATAAACTGCGCATGAAGTTTTTCTATAAGAGAGTCCAGTGCACTGGCTATAGTTTTGTAATAAACTTCTGCTTTAGCTTTTGGGATACGCCTGCTTGGTTTCCTTATGGAAATGCCAATTAGAGGCCCTTCCCCCCTTTCAATGCCTTCAGCTCGTAAAAGCTCGGTCTTTTTTTCTGAATCTGTTTGGGGTAGCATTAATGTAACATCGGAAGTAAAATGCTTTTCCCCCCTTTTTATGCCAAAGTTTGAAAGATTTTGATAGGATTCCTCATCACGCACTATAATTAAGTCGACTTTGCTTAAAATCCACCTTGCTATAATTCGGTTTAAAAGCCTTTTTATGGGACCCAAACCCTGACCAATAATAACTGTTTTTTTTCTGTACCATTTGGCAAGATATATAATACCAAGATAATAAATTAGCGTAAAAGGACCGGTAACATCCTGAATTAAACCTCCGCCACCACTTATTACAACATCGGATTCTTTTATGCTCCTCATTATCGACCGCAATCTCCAGCGTGAGGCTGCTTTGACATTATAGGCTTTCTCAGTTAAAGATGGATTGGCAGATAGAACTGTTATTTCAATATCTGGAGCATGAGAACGCAAACCTCTGACCATGGCTTCAAGTATTGCTTCATCTCCGATATTGCCAAAACCAAAATATCCTGAAAGTACAACCTTCATAGTTAATGCCTTTCTAGAAACTTGTAAAACTTAAAAGAAAGAGAAAAAACCGCAGCAACAAGTAATCCTATAATAATACCAAACATAAGTCCATTCCCCGATCTAATACATGAAACAAGAACTGGTGAGTGAATATGGCAGAAAGTATTAATCAATGATATCGGGGCAACAGAACCGAGAGCAAGCACAAACCATAACCACTGCTTTATCTTTGAATAATACAGGGCAGAAAGAAGAAGAATTGGATAGCCGATTAAGAACTCTTTAGTTCTAGGTCGAACAATGAGAAGTTTTTCCAAGATATCCCTGACCCCTTGCTCAATCGCTGGCACCGGAATTCCAAAATTCCCGCTTCGAAGCACAAATATCGAAATAAAAAAGAGGAGGAAAATTCCAAGGACAACATGAAGCATGGTAATTCTCACATTCAGGAAATTTAATATTTTATCTATACTCCCCTTAAACGTTAAAGGTTCTTCAGCTTCACTTTTCAAAAAGAAGTAAAGTGCAGTAATAAATATCGGCATGATAAAGGCGATCTTCACTCCGCTAAAGAGTTCTGCTCCGAGCATAAACCTTGTAGTTGAAAGAAGTCCCGATATGATTATGGCTCCAGCAAGGGAAACGAGAGCAACCTCTATGACGGTCAAAATTGATTTAAGAGGTTTCTTTGAAAATGTGAAAATTACACCAAGGACAGGAAAGACTATAGCGCCGACAAGAGCAAAACCCTTCCTTAGGAGAAGCATAACTCCAAGATATCTTGAAACCAAAACAGAAAAGAGTGTAATTAAAAGTAACGAAAGGGCAAGCTCGACTGACACCTGGAAGAAAAAGCTGAGAAGAAGAATAGCGGCAGAAATAACTCCAAACGCAAGAAGCAGCGTCTGCCATAGATTTAACTCTAGTTTTCTTAATTCCTTTACATATCCTAACTTGAATCCGGCTTTTTTTAGTCTTTCTTTAAGTTTATTTATATAAGCTATATTTGTATCACTCACCAATCTTTGTCCCAGTGGCAAAAGATAAGGGTGAATATAAAGAAGTTTAACCCCTCTTTCACGAACAGCTCGAAGCCACCTGCTTAAAGCAGCATGTTCTCCCGTTATCTCCATTTCCTCTTCTGTGATGCTGTGAACCCTAACAATTGCCTCCCCCATCATTCTTGCTAGGGCTCTTCCACCGAGTTGCTCAGAAAACTCAATAAAGCCAAACTTAATTGAACGAGAATTTAACTCCTTTGCAGTCGAGGTAATGTAGAAAGGATAGCCAAGAATTGCTTCCTCATCAAAGATAACAACATCATCTTCGGTCATTATCTCCTGCAAATTAAGTTTTCTTGATATCTTATCTTTAGTTAAACGGAAACTGTTCTTAAGCCTTGGTATGACTCTGAAATTTGATTTTTTTAAGTGCATATAAATATCTGAAGGGATACCTATTCCAAGAAATGCTAGGTCTTCTTCTTCGTCAGTAACCTCAAGGATTCTGTCGCTTAGGCGCTGGACCGCCTTCTCATCCAAGACGAGTTTTAGTTCGTCTGAAACTCTCATAAGTATGTTTTCATCTTTAAGGACCACATAGTATTTAGAGGGGGATATTTCATTTCTTTTTATGAGAGTAGAGAACAGAGGATTTGATGAGCGAGTAATTCTATAAGCACTTAAGATTACATGACCAGGCATCCATGAAAGCTCTCCTCTTTCTTCGGCGGCATCCAAAGTATCCTCGGGCAAAGCAATAGATTTTACACCAAGGTTTTTAAATATTTTTAAAATATGCGGCAGGGGTATCCCATCTAATTTTGATATTTTTTTAAGATCCGAATAATCCATTGCAAGCTCAATAGTCCTGTTTTCTCTTTCTAAGAGGAATCGCTCGTATCCTTTAAAGATTCCAGTGACTAAAGCTACTAAAATGATAATTAATAAAAAGATTTTTAATTTGCCATCTATTTGCATTTTAACTCCTTACCTATTTAATGCGTCTTAAATAACTTTCGATAAATAGATCTATGCCCCCATCAATTACCTTTTGAACATTACTAGTTTCAACACCGGTTCTATGATCCTTGACCATTGTATATGGATGAAAAACATATGACCTTATTTGATTTCCCCAGGCGATCTCTTTAAACTCACCCCGAAGTTCTTCGATCCTCTCTTTTCTTTCTTTAAGCATCATTTCATAGAGTCTTGCTTTAAGTATTTTCATGGCAGCGTCTCTGTTAGCATGCTGAGAGCGATCAGACTGACTTTGAGCGACTGTACCAGTAGGAATATGGGTTATCCTTACAGCTGAATCTGTTTTGTTTACATGCTGGCCACCGGGACCAGAAGCTCTAAAAGTATCAATCCTTAGGTCGGAAGAATTAATCTTAACCTCGACCTCCTCCGTAACTTCTGGAATTACATCAATAGAAGCAAACGATGTGTGACGTTTTCCTTCTGCGCTAAAAGGAGAAATTCTGACAAGCCTATGGATTCCCTTTTCTGTTTTTAGCCATCCATAAGCATACATACCATTCACGATAATGGTGGCGCTTTTAATTCCGGCTTCCTCACCATAGGAAACTTCAGGAATTTCAAGGTGAAAACCTCTTCCTTCTGCCCATCGCGAGTACATTCGAAGGAGTATCTGTGCCCAATCCTGAGCATCAGTTCCGCCTGCACCAGCATTGATCGAAAGTATAGCGTTGTTTTTATCATAATCACCGGAAAGAAGGGTTGTCAACTCTAATGCCGAGACTTTCTCTTCTAAGCCCTTAAGCTCCTCGTTTATTTCTTTTTCTATTGATTCATCTTCTTCTTTAAGACTTGCTTCGGTTAATGTAAGTAGATCCTCACATTGAGACCTCAAGCCTTCCCATTCACCAACAATTCTTTCAAGCTCTTTTAATTCGCTTAAAATTTTTTGAGCTTTCCCTCTGTCCTGCCAGAGGTCCGGCTTTGACGATTCCTGCTCAAGCTCTCCAATCCTCTTTCTTTTGTCCTTCAAATTAAGCAGGTCTCCCAAGCTTGTTACCTTTTCTTTTAGCTCTATGAGTTTTTCTTTTACATCGGTTAACATAACTTCCTTAATTAATAATGATTCAATTAAGAATTAAGAACAAGGTATCGCTTCGCGATATATTATAATAATATTACATTGTTCTTAATTATGTCATTCTTAATTGTTAATTGATTACAGCTATTTTACCACAATAATCTTGCCCTTTGTCGCTACTTTTCCATCAATAACAACCTGATATATGTAAACTCCGTTTGCTACAATTCTGCCGTCAATGGTCTTTCCATCCCATCCACCTGGATATGGTAATTTAGTAAAACCGGAATCGAGGTAATAATATTTCTTTCTATAAATACTTTTGCCAGTTATATCATATATAAAAACAGTCACATTAGTTGCTGGTTTGGACAAAGTAAATGTTATGTAAGCTCTCTCCTTATGTGGATTGAAAGGATTTGGAGCTGGGTACGAATCGATAAGTTTTATGCCTCCTGGAAGGACAATTGTTACCATGGAAAGTGCTTCACTTGTGTTTCCTGAAGAATCCATAACACGCAGTCTCAATTCATGTGCACCCAATGGTTCGGATTCAGATATATTCCAAAGACCCAGTGTTTCTTCAAATTTGGATGTGGTTTCTGATGTAATCGGAGTCCACTCACCGTCAGGAGGTTTATATTCGAGTACATAATGATCAAAATCACTTCCAATGACATCTGTTGCCACCCCTGTTATTGTCAAAGGTTCTCTGAGTACCTGAGCATTAAAAGATGGGGAAATTATCCCTGCTCGAGGAGATTTCAGTGCCTTGTAAGCATTGATTCGCTTTGTTATCTCTGGCGTAAAAAACGGATATATAAAATAATCAACAGTGTATTTTATCTGATTCATGATTTGGTCATTGTTCCATGAAGAAAACTTAGTTTTTATGAGTCCTGCAAGACCTGATACATGTGGAGCAGCCATAGATGTTCCTGTATTATAGCCATATTCGTTTGTTGGAGGGAGCGTACTTAAGATCCAATTCTCCCCTTCATCTATCCAGCTTCCACCAGGCGCTGAGACATCCACCCAGTCGCCGTAATTTGAAGCACCATAATACCACCAGTAGGATCTCATATCATTTTTTGCAGTAGCACCAACTGCTAGAACTTTTTCTGATGCAGCTGGATAAAAAGGGGTATTTGTGTCTGAATTTCCAGCAGCAGCGATAAGGGTTACATCCTTTCCGTAAGCATAACCTATTGCTTCAGCTATCGTTGAAGAGTATTCCAGCCCTCCCCAGCTCATGTTTATGATATCGGCACCATTGTCAGCTGCGTAAACAATGGCAGCAGCAGAGTCATCATCAGCAAAGACTCCATCTTCATCTTTTGTTTTAAAACCAGCGCGCAGAGGCATAATTTTACAGTGCCAACCAACCCCAGCAATCCCCTTTGCATTATTTGTAACTGCGGAAGCGATACCAGATACATGAGTTCCGTGTCCCTGAACGTCCATTGGATTGTTGTCTCGCGGTCCCGGATCATCATCGTCTGCTATCTCGGGTCCTGTGTAAGAAACAAAGTCCCACCCTTTGTAATCATCGACAAAGCCATTATTATCGTCATCGATGCTATTTCCTGAAGATGGATTATCTGGATTAGACCATGTATCACCGGAATTTGTCCATATATTTGATTCAAGATCCTCATGCTTCCAGGCAACGCCGGTATCAATTACAGCAATAATAACCGAAGCCTCCCCCGTGCTTTCATTCCACCCAGAGGTTCCTGTCTCAAGCGAGGTGAGCCCTATTTTATCTAGGCCCCATTGTTCAAAATACCTTGGGTCATTAGGAGTTGCTGCCACACTCCTAAAATAATTTGGCTCAACATATTCAACAGAAGGATCAGACCTAAAATCTTCGATAGCTCTCATAACATCGACATCTTCAGGCATTACGAATTTAAAAGTCCTTGAAAGATCGGGCAATATTCTCGTCTCACCGGACTTTAATATAAATATGCTTTCCTCTTGAGGAACATTCTTGAATACTCTTTTCACTTTTTTTACACCATATCTTTGGTTTAAGGCAAGAATCGAAGAAGATCTAATCGTTGAAGCACTCGAAGCAACCTCAAACTCTCCTTTTCCCATCAAAACTATTTTGTCCTTAAATTTGACAATTATTTCACCAGAGACAAATTTGGGCATTTCTTTCTTTTCTTCTTTAATCGTGGCGCTTGCACTTGATGGAATAATCAAGAAACAAGCAAAAATTAAAAGAAATCTAGCTCTTTTAAATAGTTTTTGATACATAATTAAGTTGGCAATCTAGTTTGTAAGATCCTTCGCTTCGTCCCGACGTTCCGTCGGGACTTCGCTCAGGATGCCCCCGACCTATGGTCGGGGTCACTTCATGACAATCATCTTATTTCTACCAATAACTTTGCCGTTCATTACTACCTGGTATATATAGACACCATTGGCAACAATCCTTCCAAAAGACCGGCCATCCCACGGCACCCGGTATTCTCCATTTTCAGAGTAATAATTTTCATCTGATCCATTATGTATTCTCTTGATTAAATTGCCTCGAATGTCAAAGATAAATATCTGGGATTCCGTTTTTTTTGTGGTTTTGAAGTATATTTTAGTTGCTCCATGGTGTGGATTAAAAGGATTTGGGAAATTTAAAACCTCGGTCCTAAGGTTCACACCATCGCTAATGCCGACTTCAACGACAGTGGTTGTTTCTATACTAATACCAGAAGCTTCGCTGCTGAAGACTTTGACTTTAAGTAGTTTATCCCCCCACAAGCCTCCTGTATTCCATATTGCCAGAACATCATTATAGACAGGTATATTTTTCCCGCCAATAACTTCCCAAGTGGTTGAGGGATTCTCTTGATAGGTTATTTTGTCAATATAAGATACTTCATACGTTGTAAAACCCTCTCCAGTGGCTGTACCTTCGATTGTAATTAAACCTTGAGGAATTAATGAATTGTTTTGTAAAGATGCTACTTTAGCTGTTAATTCTGACAAAGCTTTAAATGCATTTATCCTGCCTTCACCAAGCTTACCCTCATAGCCGGGATTTAAATAATCTATATTGTCAGTAGTATCTTTTATTTTTTGAACGACCTCGGCGTTGTTAAAGAGAGGATATTGAGAAAAAATAAGCGCAGCCAGACCTGAAACAAGCGGTGCTGCCTGAGATGTTCCAACAGCCTGAGCATAAGAGTTGCTACTCGGTTGCCAAAGACTATATATTCTGTGACCAGCATCAAACCAGCTGCCACCGCCAGGCGCAGAAACATCTACCCAGCTTCCATAGTTTGATGAATCCGATATCGTCCAGACAGACCTTTTGTCGTCTTTATCACTAGATGCCACACAGATAACATTATCAAATGAAGCAGGATATG
>Ga0209636_10006691_pt1 | contig 11776 bp, 11 predicted proteins | sample DeeMarSWOR152_54_FD_187464 | JGI IMG/M metagenome (GOLD analysis project Ga0209636, IMG submission 187464) | Marine sediment microbial communities from White Oak River estuary, North Carolina - WOR-1-52-54 (SPAdes) (version 2) | ecosystem: Environmental > Aquatic > Marine > Intertidal zone >... | reverse complement strand
ATCGCCATATCCGGTTGAGGGTGAATACTGTCCTCCTGTCATACCGTAGATGTAGTTGTTCATGATAATGGCAGTGATGTCGATATTGCGCCTTGCTGCGTGGATGAGGTGATTACCGCCAATGGCTAAGGCATCTCCGTCACCCATAGGAACCAGTAATGTGAGCTCCGGCCTGCTGAGCTTGACGCCGGTTGCAAAGGCAAGGGCCCGTCCGTGTAATGTGTGCAGGGTATGAAAATCGAGATACCCACAGATCCGGGAGGAACATCCGATACCGGAGACAACGACAATGTCATTTTTCTTTATTCCCAGGTTTTCTATTGCCCGGATCATGGAGCTCATTATGGTACCGTGACCACAGCCGGGACACCAGATGTGGGGAAAGAATCTTTCCCTTATATAATCTCTCACCGCCATTGCTCAGGCCCCCTTTCCCTGAATGATCCTCATGATGTTCAAGATGTCTGAAGGGGTAATAAAGCTGCCGTTGATCTGGTTGGCCAGAAATACCTTATTTGGGTCGTCTGCAACCTTTCTTACCTCATGAAGGATCTGGCCCATGTTCATCTCGACCACGATAACATAGTCGGCAGAGGCACACCTTTTCCTGACGGCATCAACAGGGAATGGCCAGAGGGTCTGGAGTTCCAGCAATCCAAACCTTTCACCTCTTTCTCTCCTGTCTTCTACCACATGGAGAGCAGTCCTGGCAGATGAGCCATAGGAGACCAGGAGAACCTCTGCGTCGTCAATAAGGAACTCCTTTACCATCGTGATCTCTCTTGTGTGACCCTGTATCTTGTCCACCAGATTGTGCATCAATTCATATACGATCTCCGGATCGTTGGAGGGGAAACCCCACATGTCATGCATGAGCCCGGTAACATTGTACCGATGGACATGGCCAAAATCAGACATGGGGAGCCGACCGTTTTCCCTTGGCAGATAGGGGTGATAATCAGTTCCTTCTTTTACCAATGTCTTTAGTCTCTTTACCACATGGATCTCCCCTGGTTCCGGCATAATAAGCCTTTCCCTGGTGTGGGCAACAACTTCATCAAAGAGGAGAATGACCGGGGTCCTGAAGGTCTCAGACAGGTTAAAGGCCTCAACTGTCATGGCAAACACGTCCTGATTATTGGAGGCCGTCAGGGTGATGATGGCGTGTTCTCCGTGGGTTCCCCAGCGTGCTTGCATGACGTCGCCCTGGCTCACGCTTGTGGGAAGACCTGAGGAAGGGCCTCCCCTCTGAACATTTACGATAACGCAGGGGGTCTCGGTCATTACAGCAAAACCAATTGCCTCCTGCTTGAGGGAAAACCCCGGTCCACTGGTTGCGGTCATGACCTTATTTCCCGTAAGGGAGGCCCCGATTATGGCACACATAGAGGAAATTTCATCTTCCATCTGGATGAACTTCCCCCCTCTTTTTGGCAGCCGATAAGAGAGTAATTCTGCAATCTCTGTAGAGGGGGTAATGGGGTAACCTGCAAAAAAATCAAGGCCTGCATAGAGGGCTGCCTCTGCACAGGCTTCGTTACCTTGAACAAAACGGACATTTTTTTTCATGGTCCAGTTACCTTATGTAAGTTCGATAGCAAGATCAGGGCAGTGAAGCTCACACATTCCACAGCCATTACATCTTTCTGGGTGAGCAAGATGAGCCTTTTCCATTTCATCCATTGCCAAGGCATCTTCTGGACAGAACTCCACGCAGATTTCGCACCCCTTGCACCACTCCCTGTTGAAAACAGGTCTCTTTTTTTCTTTCTTGACCATCATACTGCTCATTTATCATATTGTATGTAGTTGTCAACCATTTTGATGAGATTGATGCTGGGCTCAGTTATTAGTGGATCATTACTGACTCCCGGAATATTTATGAGGAGAATTCGTTGTAGATCTTGGATTTGATGAGAGCGGTGAAGATTTTGATTGAAAAGAAGACACTTAATTGGTAGTGATGTCGCCAGTTGCCTTTTTGAGCCATCGAAAAGATTCCGCACTGAAGAAAATGTCTCATAACCCAATTAGCCCGCGATGAGTTACCAAGGAGGTATGTTATATGGATGTCAACGTAGCTAGGCTGGCAAAGGATTTAGCAAAGATTGTGGGAAAGAAACATGTGTTCACGGATAGGCCCACATCAATAGTATATGCAAAGGATGTTATGCCCTGGGATGTGGAGGAGAAGAACGTGCCTTACGCCGTGGTCAGGCCCTCAAACAGTCAAGAGATTTCAAAGGTATTGCAATATGCTAACGAAAAGCTGATACCAGTCCACGTCCATGGTTCCGGTACATCCCTCGTGGGGTTGGCCAGGCCAAAAACGAGGTGCATCTTATTGGATACAGCCAGGATGAAGGAGATCAGGGTATACCCGGAGAGAAGCTACTTTGAAGCGGGACCAGGCGCGCATCTCGCAGAAGTGAGAAAGCTGCTAACACGGCATAAGGCAATGCTTCCCGTATTTCCGGGCAGTGAGTTGGTGGCCACCATCGGAGGCACCATAGCTGTAAATACAAGCGCCCACGGGGTTGATGCGGCCCTGGGAAAACCCGGAGACTATGTCCTGGGATTGGAGGTGGTCTTGCCAACAGGTGAAATTATCAGCACCGGGACCGAGTCAACCAGAAGAGCAGCAGGGATTGATCCGACCAAGTTTTTCATAGGCTCAGAGGGCCTCTTGGGCGTATTGACCTTGATAAGAATGAGATTGATACCGTTGCCTCACTTTGAGCATATCGTGGCGTATTACAAAAGTACGGATGACATACTGGATACGGTAATGGAGATGTACCGGCAAGGTATTTTTCCTCCATTGTTTTTCGAGTTTCTTGACGAGAGGGCGGCCAGGGTTGGCTATGAGGCAGTAGGCCTTGAAGAGCCCCTCGGTGCTGTGGCCATGATGAGGGTGCATTCCTGGAGCAAGGTTGGCAGTGAGGAAAGGGCAGGGGATTTCATCGAATTTATGAAGGTTGGGAACCCCATTGAGGCAAAGATCGTCAAGGACATGGAGGAGTGGGATAAGATATGGAGCAGCAGGGCGGAAGCTGGAAATTACATGTATCGCCTTGGGACCACCTTCGGAAGTGAGGTTACCCCCAGGGTAGACAAACTTAAGGATGCTTACCATGAGGCAAAGTCCGTCATACTGAACCTCGAGAGCTATAAGAATCCCGAATTTGTCTCCTTTGGTCATATTGGGGCCCCCACAATTCATGCCTATGCCTTCATCCCCACCAAGGACATTCCCAATGAGGTTAAGAAGGCGATAACACTGGAGGTAAGGGAAAAGACCGAGGAGCTGAACATAAAGTATGGAGGATGCGGGGGGGAATGGGGGCTCACCGCACAGAGGGTATCCTTCCTCAAGAAGCGGTATGAAGAGGGCCTCTACGAGGTTTTACTCAAGCTGAAAAGGGCCATAGATCCCAATGACATACTGAACAGGGGAAATCTACAGGGATGGACATAAATGAAACCAAGGCAATCAGGAGCACCCTGCTAGAGGAGGCTGGAAAATGCAGGGCATGCAGATTCTGTATTGATGTATGCCCGGTATATCAGGCTACAGAGTGGGTTGAAAGCATGTCACCATATGGTAGGCTCCAGATACTGAAGTACCTCATTAATGGTACCTTAGATGAGGATGATCCATTAATATATTCACTTTATACTTGTCTCCAGTGTGGACGCTGCGATCTATTGTGTAGAGCTAAGGGACAAAATTTGGAAGTTTCAAATTTAATCAGAATGGGGAAATATCTCCTGTCACAGGGGCTTGTGAAAGGAAAGAAGAGTGAAAAGGTCTAAGAGATTCATCTCTGAGGTATTATCCACCCTCAAGGAAAACATTCAAAGAACAGGAGACCCACTTGGCATAAAGAGAGTGTATTGGACAGATTGGGCTGACGGGCTGAACCTTCAAAGAGGGGGAGAAAACATACTGCTCACAGCAAGAATGTATCAAATGTTACCTTATATTATGCAGGTAACAGACCTTGTTGCATTAGCTAAGCCTTTTCTTTCTAGAAGTGGCCTTGGCCAAATTGTGGATATGGGCAATCGCCTAATTGGGGATAAAATAATACGGTTTAAGGCATTAGGTTCTAAAAAGTTAAAATCTAAGAGTAATAACGTACTTAATGGAATAGTAAGCGCATTAGGTGCAATAGGTCAAAGACCTGCATACCTGTATGAGGATGAGCCGTATAGCGGTGTCCTTTTGTATGATCTGGGTTTGGACGAATATATTGAAGGCCATATAAAAGAGGTTTATAGCCTTCTCAAAACCTATAGGGTGGAGAAAATAATTGGTGTTGATCCCCATACAGTTTTCATGTTGAAGGAGATATATCCGAAGTATATCGAAAATTACGATATTGAGGTAAAGCACTATCTGGAAATTCTATCTGAAAATAATGAGGCACTCAAAAAATCCTGCAAAAAAGGCCTTGAAAAACAGTTCGTAATTCATGACTCTTGTTACATGACGAGGGAGTTAGGAATAATTGAGCAAGTAAGAAGGATATCAGCAAGCTTGGGTATAACTGTTGTGGAACCTGAAAATACAAAATTGGATACCGCATGTTGTGGAGGACCTATTGAGTATGCCTTTCGTGATCTGACTGAGAAGGTCTCAAAAACGCGCATACAAGAATTGGCCAATGTTTCTAAGAACATAATTGTTGAATGCCCCATATGCCTTATTAATCTCAGGAGATATGAGCGAGAGATGGGCATCAGAGTCTGGGATATGGGAGAGCTTCTATTTGGCGTACTATAACTAATGTAAGGTGAGTCAGGTTGCTACGAAACCCTAAGAAGTCACGAGGCATTAGGTTCTTAAGGGTCTTAGGGTTCCCCCCTTTTTTGCAGTTTAGTTGGATTTTGACTCTACCCCTCAACTCTCTTAGATATCTCAATGATCACAGAAGGGCATCCTCTGAGAGCCTTCTCATTTCTGATTAGGCCGCCTGTCAAATGCTTCCGCAGTCGAGGTTAAGTCAAGCCGGCACAAAGGCCCTTTGTGTATGTTCTTTTTGCCGATACCTCTGCCGCCAACGCTTGTGCGATTTTACTGGGGCGCACATAACCGCTGACTCCATAGTCTTATGTTGGCTTGAGGACGCATCACACTATAAAAAACACAAAGATTACAAGAAACTACTTGACAGATAATTATTTTTTATGCATGGTCTAACAGCTAACCTCATACATCAAACCAAAGACGCCTATGGCTACCTTTAGACCAATACGAAAGAGCCTTCTTTCCAAGGAAGTTGAAGAACAAGTGAGGCAATCAATCCTTACCGGGATTTATAGACCCGGAGACAAATTGCCATCCGAAAGAGAACTGGTAGAACAATTCAGGGTCAGCAGAGTAACCGTACGCGAAGCTCTAAGAAATCTCCAGAGCAATGGGCTCATTGCCATCAAGAGAGGAGCGGATGCCGGCACCTATGTTTTGGACCTGAAACCAGATCCAATTATAGAGAGCTTTAAAAATCTGATCAGGCTGGGAAAAGTCAACTTTGCCCATCTCATGCATGCCCGACTCTACATTGAACCGCAGGCGGCCAGGGCAGCGGCTGCTATTAGGACAAGTGAGGACATCAAAAACTTAACCAGACTACTCGACGAGGCAGAGAAACAGCTGAATCACTCGCTGCGAAAAGCCCGTCTGATGTGCACTCGTTTTCACTGTGAAGTTGCAAGGATTCTGCGGAACCCTATTATCGAGTTTATCTGCGAATCGATCACCCAAAATTACTCATCAGTTTTGATCGAGATGAGCCAAAGGAAACTTGACAAAAATGATATCCTTAAGCTCATTGATAAGCATAGGGATATCCTTGACTCTATCATCAAGAAAGAGCCAGCCGAGGCTTATGAAAAGACCAGAAATCATCTCTTAGATACGTATCGTATGTATTCTCAAATGTTTCCTGATGGAGCTACCAGGGATATTGAAAACTGCATAAAGCTTTCTTAAACAAAGACACCTTGCCACTTCATCAAGCTGATACTCTTAATAGGGAGGTTCGGTCAGAAACGGGCTGTTCTCAGTGAACCGGATGGGAGTGAGAAATGATTAATCGAGAGGAGATGCACAGACAGGCGAGGGAACTTGAGGGTTTCCTGCGATTGCAAAGTCTACCCCTGGCCCTGAAGATGCTAAAAAGGGAAGATGAGATCCCTGAAGAAGCACAACGCCCTCTGAAAGATATGGGATTTCATCTGAATTTTTGCCAGACCTTGGCCTTGTCCCGTCGGCATGGGCTTACTATTGCTCAAAGGATAGAAGACATGTGGTGTTTCGAACCGGTGGTGGGATTTGGATTTGCAAGACCTCCACAGCGCTTTCTCGATGGGTATAACAGATATCCAACATCGGCACGCACCTTGGAAGCAGGGTCGACCTGGGCAAGGAACATGCCGCGCTTTGACTATGGAATCTATTCGGGGGTTCTGTGTGCTCCTATGGAAACGGCTAGTTTTGAGCCCGACATCTTCATAATCTATGGTGCCCCAGCAAAAATGACGCAGATAATGCTGGCGAAGAATTGGTTAGACGGGAAAGATATCGCCCCACCTTTAACCAGCCACGCTGCCTGTGTTTACTACGTTGTGCCGCCAGTGAAGGAGAAAAAATGGCATATGAGCATTCCATGCGGAGGGGATTTGAGAAGAGCTGCTTGTGAGGATTACAATATGGTGTTTTCAGCCCCTATAGAAGTATTAAGTGATTTGTTGAGCGGGCTTAATGCAATTCAGAATGAAGGGTTTGGGTTGCCTTTGCATCTCACGCCTTCAATCGAATACCCTTTGGAAGAAAGCTATACCCAAATTGCGCAATTAATAGGTATGGATTGGGTTAAGTAGTGCCTGAATAAAAAGTCCATTCAGGCACGCTTTTGGATTGCGGATTGCGGATTTTGGATTGAAAAAATCGAGTACTTTTAGCCTCTTGAAATTGCCTGAGTAAAATTGAAACTCTTTATTCCGAGGTTTTCGGTCAACCAAATAAATGGTCTTCTCAAAGTGCTATGTATGCAAATGAGACGATTGTGAGAAACGTTCAGAAGGAACTTAGCCTGTGGCAGCTTGCATCAGAGGAGGCTCAAGTCGCTGAGCTTCTATCGATTATTGAAGACTAGCAGATAATCAAAGTCGGGGGACGGCTTGCGGCCATTAGCCATGCATTTGTGGAAAGCCCTTTTGATTTGCTTGGAGACAGCTGAAGTATGGCTAGGCGGCTAGACTAAATTATATTTGGCAGAAAGGAGGTGATTAGGAATTCCATAAAGTTGTATTGCGCCCCCACGTGCTCTGTGGAGTGTCAGCATTTGTGATCTCCGATGAACATAGAAGAGGTGAAGCCAGCATCTCATGAGGGGGTGAATTATGTGAATGGTTTATGAGGGAAAAAAACCAAAGGAGGAAAAGATGAAACATTTACGCATTAGCCGATTGACGTGCGTCCTGTTCACCGTTGTGCTCGCAGCGATACTTTGTACGGGTACCGGTGTGTCAAAGGCAATGGCAAAAGAAAAAGTATCGAAGTTACAGATGCAACTTTATACGGTACCGGGTAAGTGGGATTGTCAGTGGGTTGTTCCTTTGAAATTCACTGAATTTTTGAGGAAGCATACCAATGGGCGAGTCGATTGTAGTGTGCACCCTGCGGGAGAGCTCGTCGGTCCTCGGGAGATATGGACTGCGGTATCTGCTGGAACAATCGATGCAGGAGCAACCTTAAATATTTATGAAGGAGGAACGCACCCTGAATTTTCTTTTGATTTCGGAGTGGTAGGCAGTATTGAAGAATATTTTAAGGTGATGCATGCAGGTGCGATTGACATACTCAGCAAACAGGCGCTGCAAGAGAATATAAGGATAATTGGGTATTTCCCGTTAGCAGAGTATGCAGCTTTTGCTATGAAGAATGAGTTTGTGAAAACTTTGGAGGACTTGAAGGGTAAGAAGATACGGAGTATGGGTCCTGTGGGTAGTCTCTTCCTCAAGTATGCCGGAGCTGGCATTGTAACCCTTCCTATGTCAGAGGTGCCTGCAGCGCTACAGACGGGGGTCGTGGATGGCATCCACACAGGTATAGCTGGACTCTACGCTATGCATCTTTGGGATGTGGCCCCCTATTTCACTTCAACTAAACATGGTTGCTTCGGTTTCTACTTCCTGGTGAACGAGGATATTTACCGGAAGTTTCCAGCAGATGTCAAGGCGGGTATTGCTGCTGCCCAGCGTGAGTTGGAGCAGTGGTATCCGACATATGACAGAGACATGCGGGAGGTAATCGTTAAGGATACAGAGGAAAAAGGTGTAAAATGGTATTTCCTCCCACCCAAGGAAGATGAACGGCACAGAGAACTCTTCTCTAAAGCAACGGTTAGTTGGGTGATGGGAAGAAAACCGGATTTAGGCAGAAAACTATATGAAGTTGTTGAAAAAGTTACGGGGCGAAAAGTGTTGAAGTAGAAGGGATAAACTCCTGAAAGGCGGGATGGAGAGATCTACTACGTCGAGGCCTTCTTGAGGGCTAATAGTAGCTTCCTCATGGAGGCCTTGATGTGTCGAAGAAATGAGAGAGCATGGAAAGATCCTTGACAATGACGCTGATTATGCATGTTGAGATGACAATATGTGAGGCTATCATGAACCTAGCTTATACTCATGAAAGAGAAACCACTTTCCCATGGGCTATGGTCCTGTAAAACGAACGATTAAAGAGGAAAGGAGTCGCTAAGCATGGAATGGTATTTTCAAGGATTGCTCGTCGCCGTTGTGATATTGGCGCTCTTGGCAATACGGATGCCCCTTGGTTTTGTGTTTGGCGTGGTAGGTGCCGGAGGCATTCTTATAAATACAGGACGTCTTAGTGTGCTGGTCGCACTTTCCCAGAGCCTACACGATATGCTGAGTGATTTTGTTTTGATAACAATCCCCTTATTTGTGTTGATGGCAGAGCTTTTGTCTGCAGGTGGGTTCATTCCTGGTCTCTACGAGAGTGTTGAGAAGTGGACGGGCCGTTTACGGGGGTCACTATCCATTGCTACCATTGTTGCAAGCGCGATCTTTGCTGCAGTGTGTGGATCGAGTTATGTGACAGCTGCTTCGTTGGGCAGAATGACAATGCCTGAGATGCTTGATCGCGCCTATAAAAAGCATCTGGCTGCTGGCAGCATTGCTGCCGGGGGAAGTCTTGGTATTCTTATTCCTCCGAGCCTGGCATTTGTCATATACGGTTACATGAGTGGGGCATCAATTGCGGCTCTTTTTATTGCTGGCATCATACCAGGTTTCATTTTGGCCAGTCTTTTTGTCATATGCATCATTGTGTGGACAGAGCTATCACCTGATATAGCAGGGACAGGCCAGCAGGTGAGCTGGGGAGAGAAATTTCGTAGCTCAATCAAAATCATACCTGTTGTTTTATTAGCAATTATTGTGCTAGCCAGTATTTACTTAGGTATTGCTACGCCCGCTGAAGCAGCTGCGCTAGGGTGTCTTTTTTCCTTGCTGCTGTGCTGGCTTTACCGCAAGTTGAATTGGAAGATGTTACTTGAAGGCGTTCGTCGCGCCGTAGCGATCAGTGGCTTTTTGCTCCTGCTTATGGGTACTGCTAAGGTATTGGGTTTTATGATGGCCAAGGCAGGCATTATGTATGGGCTACAAGGGGTTCTTACAGCACTGCCGAAATGGAGTTTTCTTTTTGTTCTCTATTTCACTGTAGCACTGCTGGGCTTGTTTTTGGAGGGCACCAGCATAATTGTGCTGACAACCCCAATTTTCGCTCCGGCGGTTAGTGCCATTGGCCTAGATTTGCTCTGGTATGGTGTCATTCTGGTGTTATTTATTGAGATAGCATTGCTTACACCTCCTGTAGGGATGAACTGTTATATTGTCGCTGAGGTGGGTAAATCTTTTGGTGTTAGTCTTGAGGATGTATTTAGGGGGATTGGTCCGTTTCTAGTCGCCTTGCTGATTGCTGTAGTTCTGGTAACTCTGCTGCCAGATTTAGCACTTTGGCTGCCTTCAACTATGCATTAGGGGGTATTTCCATGATACAAGGGATACATAGAGGGATGATAAAAGGAGTTGAGGTAGTATCGATAGCGGGTATTACGCTCATCGTATTGTTTACCGGCTACGAGGTCTTTATCCGTGAGGTCTTTGGAAAACCGACCATCTGGACCAACGAATTGACATCCTATTTGCTGGTCTGGGTTGGGCTCTTAGGGGTGGTGTATGCCTATGATAGGGGGACTCATGTGAGTGTTGATCTGGTTTTTCGCCGTTTTAATGCGCGAATTCAGAGATTTCTAAACGTTGTAACAGCTGTGTTGACGCTTCTCTTTGGGCTCTGTATATGTGTTTACGGTTACAAATACTGGTGGCTTGGGTATCGTATGGGGTGGAAACACTTTGGAATTCTGGACGTTCCCATGAGCTATACCCGGATAGCATTACCAATAACTGGTCTGCTCCTGCTCTTTCAGGTTTCTATCACAATCTATGACCAAATAAGGGCGCTTAAATCGAAGGGAACGAAGGAACGGTAACTTTTTTAAAACTCCCTCCTGTTCTATGTTTGCGGAATACCTTATATTTACTATAAACAAAGATAACATAAAAAGGAGGGAAAAAATGAGAAGAGATTTTAATTTTATTGGGGAGGTAGATGCTATGAATGAGTTTTCAAAATTAGGAGAAGAGTTGGATGATTTGCTTAGTCTTAGGACACCGTCTGTGGGAATCAAGTTTTTTGAGAAGCTGGATAACATCCCAAATGAATTCGAAATCCTAAAAGACGATGTGATGGTTTGCCAGGTCGTTGGGACGGCACGCTATTATGAAACACCGGTAGCGGCCACCAAGGAAACTGCAACTGCTTGTGCTATGGGTGGGGCCTCCATAGGACTATACAGTGCACCTGAGAATCTGGTGGACGGAACAAGAAATGCTGGTGCCTGGGCTGAAGATGCCACAGCAGCCAAACGATTGATGGAAGACAGGGTGGTTATAAAGGTGGGCACCTTTGAAGCTTTCGGTGTTTGTCCCTTAAGAAAAATGACCGTAACCCCTGATGTAATTCAGGCTTTTGGTACCCCTGAACAGATGTTGGCCTGTGTCTATGCCAATATCTGGGATGGCGGCGATAGACTGGAATTGATTACAAATGGTCACGGTGCGTGTTGCAATGAAGTGCTCAGCGTTCCTTATGTTACCGGGAAAATCAAGCTGGCCATCGCCGATATTGGTGAAAGGAGGCATGCCGGTGCTCAGGATGAGATGATTATTGGCCTACCTGTCTCCCAGTTGGAGCGGTTGGTGGAAAACCTCAAAAAGACCTATCAGGGGATGTATAAATGTCCTTTTAGACCCTATCTCCCTTCACCCCCGGAACCTGTTTTGAAAAGGGTCTCGACCAAATACTAATGACCCGACAACTCCTTCAGCTTTCGGGTCTCCAGAGGGTCACATGAACGGTGGCCACCAAATCAGATCTCAACAGTTGTTTGAAACATAATTTATTGTGTGATATACAATGATCCAAAAACGGTGCAGCATGATCGCTGCTTCTGAATAAACTAGATTCGTGGTAACATTTTAGCTCTTTGAAAACTACTCCTGGCCTTTACTCAAGGCCACAGAGTTACCCTTGGTGAGACGCATGAGCATGGAGATGTCTTTTTTTACCTCATGCCCTCTAACAGGGGGCCTCAGCGTGCCGCTTCAAACCCTGCGCACG
>Ga0209636_10006689_pt1 | contig 11777 bp, 14 predicted proteins | sample DeeMarSWOR152_54_FD_187464 | JGI IMG/M metagenome (GOLD analysis project Ga0209636, IMG submission 187464) | Marine sediment microbial communities from White Oak River estuary, North Carolina - WOR-1-52-54 (SPAdes) (version 2) | ecosystem: Environmental > Aquatic > Marine > Intertidal zone >... | reverse complement strand
CAGACGGCCATGCATCCGCCACAGGAGTGACACAACTGCTCAAAGGTCATGACCGTATCCTTCAGACAGATGATGGCACTGTATTGGCAAAGCTCGCCGCACTTGCCGCATGCGTTACATAATTCGTTGTCAACTTCCGGCACGCCCATCGTCACATTCTGGGTCTGTTCTACTTGCGGCTTCAAGAATATATGGCCGTTCGGCTCCTCAACATCACAATCGAGATACTGCACATTTTGGCCCATTCGAGCAATTGAGCAGGCAAGATTTGTTGCGATCGTTGTTTTACCCGTGCCGCCTTTACCACTGGCAATCGCGATCTTCATGTTAGAATTGCTCCACAGCCGAAGTAACCTTATCCCAGTCAAATTTGTCCTTTGCAATCCAACCGTTCTGCGGCAAAGAATCAAAGCAAACCGCTTTCGGATTGCGCCAATGGTTACCTGGTAGGATGTCCCATTTTGTGTATCTGTCCATAGGTGAAGCCGTTTTGTCTATCCTGTAACCATCCGGGTGGAAGCCAACGGCAATCTCCGTAGCCTTGTATGTTTGATCCATCATGTATCTCCGTTATGTGTCATTCTCGAAGTGTTTTCGAATATATTGGCAGTAGATCGCTGCCGCGGGATTGTGAGCCAATACGCGATCCTTGGCGATAAGCGTCGTCACCGGCGCGTCTGAGACCTTCGTAAAAATAGCGTCGTGGCCGACACAGAGTCCACATATGACGTTAAGCTCTGTTTCTGCGTTATTCAGCAACTGGGCCTGTCCGGCCGGGTTACACATAACTTCCCGGTTTTCTGATGAAATCTGCGGCAAATCAAAATCTTCCTTGTCGATTCCACACACCTTGCAGCATACCGATACTACTTCAAAATGCCTTGAGAGAATTTGCTCGATGAATTTCGCTTCGTCGCTCAGGCCAATGCAAAAGGCCAGACCTAACTTCTTATATTTCAACTCCTCTGCAAATAATATTATCTCGCCTAATCGTGTTTCTCTTCCATAGTAACGCCCTTCAATCGCCGAAGCAGCCTTATGCAACTCTGCTGTAATTCTATCTTGATATAATTGCCTGTGATTATCAGCCTGCAAAAAACAATCCTTGCCGTTACGACATTCTTTGCTTTCGCATCGCCCGCAAAGCGGAAATGTAATTTTTCTCACCTGTCTGTTCCCTTGCGAAGTTTATTTGCCGACTTTTTTCTGGGCGATTATGATAGCCTCATTGGGACATTCCCGAACGCATGCGGCACAGCCGGTACAGTTTTCTTCGTTCACGACTGCCCACTGGTTCACCTCAATAGCGCCTGCCGGACATACATCAACACAGATACCGCAGCCTGCACACTTTTCAGAATCAACAACAGCAACAGCCCTGCGGCCGCTTTCGAGCTGAGTTATCCTTTGGTTCAGTTGTTGTCTCTGCTGCTCAAGCATCTCCGCCTGCCGTTTTAGCTGAGCCAGTTCTTGATCGGGATTTTGCAGTCCTGCATCTCCGGCAGGATTTGCCACCGGGCCGGTCGAAGGCATACCCGTTGGGGTTCCCATACCCATACCGCGGCCCATACCTTTACCCATACCACGTCCGCCGCCCATGCCGCGGCCCATGCCACGTCCGCCACCCATGCCCAAGCCCATTCCACGACCTTGGCCTATAGGCGCGCTGGTTGGCGTCGGTTCTGTCGGTGCTGCGTCCACACCAAAGTGACTGGCCACATTCGGCCCCGAGGCAGAAGAGAACACCCCGTTTTTGAACTGCTCGACAGCATTACGAACAGGCCCGCTGACACTAACGATAACCTGTATGCCTGCTTGGCCAAAGACGTTAAACGCGTTAGGACCGCAGTTGCCGGTTAACACCGTTGTTACACCTTTTTCCGACATCAACTGAGCGGACTGAATCCCCGCACCGCCACCGAGAGCAATATTGGGGTTTTCGATTGGTTCATACTGCATTGTCTCGGTGTCAATAATCAGAAAATAGGAACACCGACCAAATCGAGCCTCCACATTGTCATCAAGAGTGGGACCTGTTGAAGTCACTGCAATCTTCATAGACAATTCCTTTTATCAGAAACGACATGTTCCAGTCGGACACGTTCCGGTGGAGCAGGAATCATTTCCCTTGCTACTTTGTCCAACAGCGAATCCCGAAAATAGCTTCACCGTATCCGAGCTCCCACACGTTTTGCAGACATGCTTGCCTTTGCTGGTGCTTTTTTCCAGAAATTCCGTCTTATGGCCACATTTGTTACATTTGTATTCAAATATTGGCATTGTCATATCTCCTTGCGAATTTCTAAAGGATACTGTCCAAAGCACAATGCGCCCAAAGAGGGTATCAAACGCATCCCTCACATACTGTGCGCAACCACATAGGAGTATGGAGATCGTGTCCGGTGCTCTACCGATGCGCCAGCCCTCTTGGAACCTCACAGGCGTCTAAGAAGGCAAAATTCCGGCTGCGCGTGTGTTACTCCTTGGCGCCTTTCTGGCTCTCCAGTTCTTCTATCCGCTTTTTGATTCCGTCAAGGCTATCTTCAAGGTATTCAGCCTGACCCTTCAGACTATCAAGTTCCTGCTGAGCCGTTAAGCCTGGAGCGAATGGCGCGGCTCCATAGAGGTTCGGGTTCACGGCACCCCCCCAAGCTGGTAAGCCGTATCCGGCTCTGGCCCATCCGGGAAGACCCGTTGCACGGAACCAGTTACGACGGCCCCAACCGCCGCCTCGGCCCCAACCCCAGTATCCGCGGCCACCAGCGGGGTTCATATAACCTGGCACCGGATAACCGGCACAGAAACCCGCAGCTCTACCTGTCATTGGTCCCAAACCGGCAGGACCTGTTCCATCTCCACCTGGCATAGCAAATCTCCTTTCAAGAAATGTTAACCTCTCGTCATTCTTGTTCCACACTTAGGACACGCTTTTTGATTGCAAGGCTGTCCGGCAACATGAGCAACTGTCGCGCCACAGCTCGGGCATACGCAATTACCACCCGGTCCCGCGGCGAATGGTCCACCCATTCTGCCTCTACCTTGGCCTTGCCCTCGCCCCATCCCGCGGCCTGTGCCGCGCCCTTGGCCCGTAGGCCCTGTACCATCTCCTCTGGGCATGATATCCATCCTTTCTGCCACTATGGCGCTCGTTCGAATCTACCACCAATAACCGAATCTGGCTCTGCCTCGCCCGCGGCCCCGGCCGCGCCCAAATCCGCCGCGGAAACCAAAGGGTCTCCGGAACCACGGGGCGAATCGGCCGGCGTAAGGCACGCCGTAAGCGGCTCCGTAGCCGTACGAACCTGGATTATATGGCCCGACTGCTGGCATGCCGGCACCGTAGAAACCGGCTCTACCGGCAACAGGATTCATATAGCCGGGTACGGGATAACCTGCGCAGAAGCCAGCGGCTCTACCTGTCATTGGTCCCAAACCGGCAGGACCTGTTCCGTTTCCAAATGGCATATGAACCACCTCCTTTCCGACGACTTGACGATTCTCAACTTTGTGGCTGATGGGTACGCTCTGCAATCCCACCAAACCTTTCACCTCGCCCGGCTTTTCTTCGGAGACTCTCAAGACACAGAAACCTTGACCTCGTCCCGTCATTGGGCCCTGACCGGATGGCCCGGTACCGTCAAAACCTGGCATTTATTCGGCCTCCTTCACGGAATCCACAGCATTTCTGAATTTTCTGCTTTCTCTGAAGATCATTTCGCCAACTTCACAGCCAAGGTCCTGTGCGATAACAGGACACTTGGCCTTCAATACGAAGAATATGTTCTTATCCACATCACTGAGGGTCTCGTAGTTACCCTGTCCCTTGGCGATCACGACATCAGCCTCTTCGAGACAGTTGATAAAAACTTGGGAGCAGGTTTCCAAAATCGTCCCGGGCCCATCAGAGCCATTGTCGATCACCTCTACAATTTGGGGCAAGCCGGCAAGTACCGCATCTTCCATAGTGGCATCGTTGATTACGGGTGATCCCTTTACAGCTACGGTAACCTTTTCTATGGGTAACTGCTCGATCAACAACCGGTCAAAGATAATCTCCCCGGCATTATCAACGATATAGAGTATCTTTTCGGCCTCGTTTATTGCCTGCTGAAAAGGCCCTGATTGCATATCAGAAAATTCAGCAGCCAAACACTCGCTGATCGCCTTTTCCAGTTCGCTTTCTTGTAAGTTGCTATTCACCCCGAAATCGATGATATTCCCCGCTATGGCCAGCCGTACGGCTGTCTCAAGCCTGTCTTTGGACTCAATGATGTATGAGCGCATTTTCGGATATAACTGAAGCGCTGCATTATTGAATTGCCTCTTAACATCACGATACGGGTCTTCGGTCCCAACTAATTCACGAATTAATCGGTGTATCTTCTGACCCATGACCGGCGGGGTCTGACTAATATCTAAATCCCTCGCAAGGACAAGAACCTCTCGTACTACCTGCTCGTGAATCTGCTTACTATCGGTCGCCAGTCGAGCAGCATCGAGTGCCTGGCGAATGAAACAAGGAATACAATCTAAGAAAATGCGCATAGCTCTACGTACGTGCCTGAAAAACGTACAACCTAAATCCAGTGGCCTTCAACATTGGCCCGATCTACCTCTTTCAATTTACCTGCTTTGAACGCATCTATGGCTTCCTGCACCGTCTGTTTCTCAGCGAGAAACACCTTGACCTTTGCTGCATGAAGCGTTCGAAATGCATTTGGGCCCACGTTACCGGTTATGACTGCGTCAACATCGAGATTGGCTATGTTCTGTCCAGTCTGAATCCCCGCTCCCTGGGCAGCGTTTAGATTCACCGTGTTGTCATGTGCATAATATTTTCCTGTCTCTGTATCCACTACGACAAGCCACTTCGCTCGTCCAAATCTTGGATCAATCTCACTAGAAAGCTCCTGACCTTGTGATGTCACTGCTACTTCCATTTATTTCTCCTATTCTCGCTCGCCTTAGACTCCGTCCCTGTCGGTTCCGCAGAACCGTCATCAGCGTTGTGTTACCTTCTTCTATCTACGTCCACCCTTCCAGCCTCGGCATCTGCGAAAGCCTCTGCGGGCTCCGCGCCAAAAACCGGGCAGGGTATATTGCGGCTGGCTCAATTGGCCTGTCTTGTACGCGTTCATAATTTGTTCTGCCGAGCCTTTGACAAACGGTAATACCTGAATTCCCGAACCGTTTATCATCTCTGCCAATGGCCTGGAAATTGCGCCACAAATCAAGACACTTACGCCAAGCTGTCTTAACATAACGGCTCTTTCCGGGCCGCTCTGCTCAACAAGAGCGATATCTTGACGACCCTTTTCCTCACCATTTTCAAGTTCTATAATCAGTAGTTTGTGAGCAAAGTCGAATACGCTCGACACTTGACCCTGCCAAACTGGTAATGCGACCTTCATAAGCACTCTCCAGATTTCTATTGGGCAACTTCCATGCCAGTTATTCTATCTGAATGATGTTTCTCTTTAAGCCATTGAATAATAAGGGTTTACGTATACAGAAGAAATGAGCACAAAGAATCTGATGCAAGATATCGTTGCATTTTGCAATAGAAAAGCGCGCTAGTCGCCGTGCAAAATGCAACACACGTATAGTTTCAAAAGTTAGAGTAGAGATGAAGATGAGGCTATTCGGTTCTGATATTCAGACTCTTGAGCTTTCTGAACAGTGTGCTGGCGTTTATTCCCAACTCTTTGGCCGCAGCTGTCCGATTGCCATCGTTGCGGCGAAGCGCTCGTTCTATCATGAGTGCTTCCATCTGCCGTAGGGTCCTGAAAGTGCTAATATCGGGCTCCTTACCGGTTATGGATTTCCTAATTGAGGCCGGCAGATGCCGCGTTTCTATAACATCACCCTGGCAAAGAACAAAACAATGTTCGATAGAGTTTTCGAGTTCGCGTATATTGCCGGGGAAATCATAGCTCAGCATAGCATCCATAGCCTTATCGCTAAGACAGCATATATTCTTATCGTAGATTCCGTTGAAGCGATGGATAAAATGTTCGACTAAAAGAGGGATATCTTCGCTTCTCTCCTTCAGAGGCGGCAAGGATAGCTTAACCACATTGATCCGATAGTAAAGATCGCTCCTGAATTTTCCCTGGTCGACCAATTCAACCAGGTCTTGGTTACTCGCAGCGATGATTCTCACGTCCGCTTTCTCGGACGAAACGGCACCCACCGGTTCGTACCTTTTCTCTTGCAAAACGCGTAGTAACTTAACCTGAACGGCAGCAGACACATCTCCAATCTCATCAAGAAATAATGAGCCGCCCTCAGCAAGCGCAAAGCGACCGAGTTTGTCCTTTTTCGCATCCGTAAACGCCCCAGCCTTGTAGCCGAATAACTCGGATTCCAATAGAGTGTCCGGAAGGGCGCTGCAGTTGACAGCGATAAAAGATTTTTCTTTACGCCGACTTAAGTCATGAATAGCGCGGGCAAACAGCTCTTTCCCAGTGCCGGTCCGGCCCTCGACCAAAACTGTACAATCACTCTCAGCAACTTGTGGCAAAATATTAAAAAGCCCCTGGATAATGTGGTTTCTGCTGATTATGTCTTCACAGGTGTACTTGTCCTGAACTTGCTTTCGCAATTCTTCGACAACAGTCATATCCCGGAAAGTCTCTACACCGCCTATCACTCGACCCTCATCATCTTTGAGCAATGCTGTAGATATTGTTATGGCCTTTCGTCTTCCTTCGGAGTCAACAATATAGACAGGTTTATTAATCACAGGATTGCCCGTATCCATCGTGTGTCGCAAGGCACAGTCCGTCTCGCAGACATTGGCTCTTAATACATCTTTGCATACTCGCCCAATCGCCTTCTCCCGAGGTATTCCGGTTATTTGCTCGGCAGCTTTGTTGTAGGTCGTGATGTGCCAGTTATTATCAATGGTGAACACGCCGTCTGCGATGCTGTCCAAGATTATGTCTCTCTTTTGGTAAGCTTCAGGATTCATCAGCATTATTATACTGTTTCAACGAACTTAAGCAAAAGCATAAGGTCTGGAAAAGAGGGTGTTGGTTTTTCAGCAGCAGATCTGAAGAATGTACCCCTATCCGTTGTCAAGACAGAAAACTGAGCCTATTAAGTATATTACAAGGAGAGGGTAAATCGAATCCCGCCCTCTCGGCCAATTGGACGAGGTGTGCTTGTCAAGCGAGAACGGGACCGCTTTAGGATGGCATAATACGCCGTAAGGGCTCTTTGAAAAGTCCGTGAGTGGGACAGTTTTGGCAAGTCTGTTGTCTTGATGCTGATGAATGAGCCGGTGTTAGTCAGACTTTCCTCGGATTGTTAATTCCACGAGGGAGCTTCTCTGTCTTGGAAGGAGCAAGGGGCACACAATATGAGGACTACGCAGCATCCTTCAGACGATATCCAGTGACTCTTGTTTCCCGGAACAGATGTTGTTCAATATTGGTCGGAACTGTTTTGGCGCTACGTTGCGGCCTCTCTGGCTTCTTATTGTAGTAGACATCATCAGGTCGAAGACCATTCAAGGACATATGCGGCCGCCAACGGTTATACCAATCCTCGAACTCTTCGCACAGCTTAACCAGATGATCAAAGTTCTTGATGAATGATATGTGTTTGAGCCATTCGTATTTGAGAGTCTTGATCACTCTCTCGGTGACAGCGATTGATCCATGTTTGCCTACGGCTCCAAAACGAGGCCTTATGTTCCAGCTATCGAGCAGTTCTGCAAAGACGCCTCCGGTGAAGACACTGGCCTGATCAGAGATAATATGTTTTGGCGATCCATGTACTTCAATGGCACTTTCCAGGGCACTATTAATCCATCCGGCATTGCGTCCTTCAAGTGGGATCACAGACACGATCTTGCGGGAGAAATGGTCAATCGCAATACAGACATGCGTGGGCCATATCCCCCAGTACAATACCTCTGTCGTGTCGATAGACCAGACATGATTGGGATAGCAAGCGGGAATTGACCTGGCCTCCGTTTTCTCTTGCATTTTCGCAGACGCAATGGGGCATTCACCAGGCCTTCGAGGTTTGGGACTATTGAGGATATTGCGAACCGTAGAGGCGGAAATGAAGATATTCAACAGTGCCAGTTGATTGGCAATCCGAACACGCCCCCAGTTAACGTTTGATTTCGTGATTTCCCAGACCAGAACGGCGATTTCCACCGGTGTTTTATTGGCTGGAATTCGTGTGCGTCTCACATCATTGGCCTGATGGAGCCAACGGTAAAGAGTAGACCGGGAGACGCCCAGATGCTCTGTCACTTTTCGTCTGGCTATGCCGAAGGTCTCGATATGCCAGAGGATAAACAGTCTCTCTCGAAGCGTGTATCGTGGCTTTTTCTGTCGTTTCTGAATGCGCTTCTGGAGAATCGACACCTGCATTTGGAGCTGGTAGACCTTGTCTTTCAGAAATAGGATTTCCTTGTCTTTGGTGTCGGCATCCATGGCGGCAAGCCGTTTGAGGCTTCGTTTACGAGTTATCCCTGAGTATCGGGCAGCCATGATGGCCGCTTTGATGATCAGCGTAACAGCATAGGTGATGATGTCGAGATTCTTGCCCATGAAGCCTATACAACCTCCTCCAAACTACACAAATGCCTTTTTTGAGGGTTGATCATAGCACAAAATAGGCAAAACTGCCATAGGTAGGTTCAGTGACGTAAACGCTTTTGATCTATAATGTTAGATGGGATGTCACACGGTCCCACTTATGCTTGACAAGCGCAGACGTCCCGATCTTGAGACACGGCTGATATTTCTCCGTTATTCTTAGGTCAGCAATCATTCGTCAACACCCTTCGAGACCTATTATGCACTCTCGATAATAGACGCCTCATCCGCCTTGAGCAGGCCGCGGCGATGTTATTGAGGATTCCACGGCTGAGAGTCACGCACGAACAAAGCACAAGTCTTAGAAGAAGGGATTTCATTTTCTTCCAGGCCGTTCATCTCAATGAGATGAGGGAAACCGGATGGACTGAACGTCTTTAGCTGAGCAACCGTGACGTCATCGGAATTCACAATCTCAATCATGGGTCGATTGCCCAAATTCCTGACGACGCCATACATACAATACACCCGGATGTCCTGCGAATCAGAAATGCGACATGGAGTGTTTGCATCGCCGGCATTCGGCCGGTTGAGGGTTCCAGCCTCGACTTTGAAAAAATACACTCGAACGTGAGAGCAATTACGGATCTGAGATTGGGGATCGGTAGTCACTCGTTCCACATTCAGAGCGTAAAATGATGTGGGTTGTCTTATTCCCTCCAGGATGAATGGTCGTCCCATCGCCATAACGCCATAGAATCTGCCGCCGCCATGTCCCGATATTGCCAGCGTCCCAGGAGCCAACATACATGTACCTTGCCCGGATTTCCAGTCGATCCGCCCTCGAACCGAAAGAAACGACAGGCCCGGGCGAGCATCCGCTTCGTCGACCGTTGCAAGCGTAAATGACTCCCCCTGACTATTCTGGCGAGACGGATTTCTTTGCGAACTGACATCTCCAATCATAGTAAGCGTGCGAGAAAGCCCGAAGAGATGGATGTTAGAACGAAGACGCAGTGTACCGAGGAGTTTGTAACTGCCCTTCGGGACGAAGACTTTGTCACTTGCAGAGACCGCTCTCTCGAAGGCTTCTGTGTCGTCGGCGATTCCATCGCCCTTCGCGCCAAAGGATTTTACGTTTACCGCATCGTCGTCTTCGAAGGATGGGGTGCGGTAATAGTGATGTCGATGGATCGCTTCATACGAAGGCTCGGATAATTGATTTTTCCACTCGACGATTTCACTCGAAAACTCGGTTCCGTTTAGAAGTTGAACCCCGAGAGCTGTTTGCGATGAGTACCGCTCAATGCAGGTCCATACTTCAGGCGCTGGGATCCTCGGGCCGTCATTACGCACGGACTGTGCACCACGTACGTAAGTCTTCTCAAGGTAGATATTCTCGTCCTGATTCGTTCGGCATACAACGCCGCCTTGTGATAAGGCCAGCACACAGTCCACCATGCTGATCCCCGCCTGCGGGGAATTTCGCGTAAGATCGATCGCCACCTTACCAGCAGGTTCCATCAGACACCCAACGAACAAGGTCGGCATCTGGGTCTTTTCAACATACTTGACCGCCCCTTCCGTTTGGCCTTGAAATATGCAGGCATTTAACAGTGGAAATCGACTGCTGCGATCAATGATGATGCCGTATTGCCCTCCAACGACTTTGATGTTGTGGGTCCCGCCGCCCTGACCACAGCAATTGCTCATACCCGCATACGCCCCTTCAGCGCAGATCGTGCAATCTTGAAGCGTAGAACCTTGGGAACCCGAGTGGCGAATACCGATTGCCCCAGCATGACCACGGACATCAATATTGATCCCTTTGAAAATATGATTGAAGGAGATATTCGGTTGCTCTTTTCCCCATTCCGGTTCGTCCTTGCCCGGCGCATCATCACGCGTCTGTGCCCATATCCAGATTGCGATCTTCGGCTTCGCAGGGTCGTCGAATTCTTTCGCGTCTTTTGACAGCTTGAGTATCGGACGCTTCCCTTTTGTCGAACCTATCATGATGATTCGGTGAGGAAGATCCCAGTAGTGCTGAGTGTGCCTATCGGTGTTTCGCGGTCGCTCGAGCTTGCGGACCTGCTGCTCACAAGAAATCGTATCAGAGATGAGGTAGGTCCCTTCTGGAAAGAAGCAGGCGAGTCCACGATCCCGTGCATCATTCACTGCCCGCTGGATGGCTTGGGTAGAGTCGGTTGCCCCCCTTGGATCGGCCTTGTAGGGTGTCTTAGTCACATCAAGACAGCCAATTTGAAGCAGGGGGTCACTCGCATTTACACCGACAGGGAGATTATTAGCAACCACAGGTATAGCTATTATGCCAATACACAAGCAAAGTAGAACAATCTTCATGATCATTGTCCTTTCACCGCATCTTCCGTGTGATAGCCATCCCCCACCGTGACGCATCCACAAAAACAGTTTCTAAGTCAGGATTCCTAACGATTGCCTGAAAATACTCTTCCATCATGTGAGCCTGACCAGACGAATCGTGAGCAATGACCAGGCCGCCCGTGCGCACTAAAGGAAGCAACTGGTACAGGTAGTCCGTGAAACCTTCTTTTTCTGCATCAAGTAGCAGCAGATCGATCGGTTCAGTTAATCTCCCTATAGTCTCGTGTGCGTCACCTTCAACCAAGGTTATCAGATCGTCGACACCTGCTCGATTGAAATTTTTCTTCGCCAGAGCTATACGTTTTAAATCGATTTCGTGGGTCGTGAGTCTGCCGCCCGTGGATCGAAGCGCCAAGCAGAACCACATTGCTGAGTATCCGTTGGCCGTGCCGACCTCAACGACGTGCTTGGCTCCGAGAGTCTCGGTGAGCATCCTCATCAGCCGGCCATCTTCGGGCAAAACATTCCCCATACCCCGAGACTGGTTGGCGTACATGTCCTCCATGACAGCGATGATACTCTTCTCTACTTCGTCTCTTGGCTTGGGGTGTCGCGAGAGGTATTGACGCGAGACGTCTTCCGCGGTCAGGTGTCGACGTTTCACGGTTTCTATAGCCCCTTGGGCCCACAGGAGCGGAACCAGTAAAGTAAGGATAACGACTATACCTACGACAAATGACATTCTTCGTGACATATGCATAATGTTGCTCCTCAGTTTTTTTCGGTATCACCGTCTCAGAAGTCGTCGGATCGGCCGCTGTTGTTTCCTTACATTAAGGCTGTCAAGGACAACCAGCGCCCATTCGTTCGTTA
>Ga0209636_10006688_pt1 | contig 11778 bp, 13 predicted proteins | sample DeeMarSWOR152_54_FD_187464 | JGI IMG/M metagenome (GOLD analysis project Ga0209636, IMG submission 187464) | Marine sediment microbial communities from White Oak River estuary, North Carolina - WOR-1-52-54 (SPAdes) (version 2) | ecosystem: Environmental > Aquatic > Marine > Intertidal zone >... | reverse complement strand
CCCTCCGACAGCTCATGTTGAGAAGAAAACCTGATCCAACATGACCTAGGCGAAGCACCCCCTATGAAAAAACGGTTGTTTTCAACATACCTCGCCTAATAGAAGCCAAATAGGATAGCACTTGGATGCATAAATGCAAGGGAAGAGAAGTTCTCAAAGTTTTTAATGTAGTGTCCCAATTTTAGGATAACAATGTTAAAAGTTTTCAAGGAGCAATTTTTAAATATTTTAATGCTATATGCCATAAAATGGGTAACTGATTTAAAGAATGTGAAAACATATGGCTACGAAAACCGAGTCCCTATACAATGCTCTTCTACTAATGAAGTGGTCAGTTTTGACGATATTGTAGAAAGAGCCTCAAGCATCATCGATACAACTCCAAACCGAGGATACATTTACCGCAAGTATGTCAGGAGGTTAATTGAAAGAGGCAAGCTTCAGAGAATACGAAAGGGATTATACATAGTTTTATCCCCTCTTGAAGAACCAAAAAAGCACATAGTAAACAAACTTCTAATCGCCTCCAAAATCAAGGACGAATACTATCTAGGCTTCCACACAGCCCTAGAATACTACGGCTGCGCCAGCTCCTTCTACAATGAAGCCTACATATGCGTGAAGGCAAAGAACAGATTTGACCAATTCGAGTACAAACGTTTCAGCTTCAAACCAGTATTTGTCGAAGACACCACTATAGAGGTGGAAGAAAAATACTACCAAAGAAGCATCATAAAGGTTAGCACTAAAGAAAGAACATTCATCGAATGCATCGACAGAGTTCAGTACGCTGGAGGATGGGAAGAAAGCATCAAAAGCCTAGAAGGACTCGGAGGTCTAAACATGGAAAAACTACTGAACCTACTCTATACCTATAGAAAGGATATACTGTTCAGGCGAGTAGGCTACGTCCTAGAACTACTAAAAAACAGGTCCCCATTCTATGAACATGTAAACGAGCAGTTATTGAATGAAATCGAGAAGCAGATAACAGGACCACCACGATACTTGATATACAAGGAGGAAGGCCCCCTTAGCAGAAGATGGAAACTGTACATCCCCAAAGATTTTCAGGAAAAAACAAGAGGCATCTAAATTGAAGAGAGAATACGACCTCTACGGGCTTGCCCGCAAACATGGCTTCAATGTTCGAGAAATAGAGAAAGTCTGCAGAATCTCCGACGTACTAGAAGATGTCTCCGCCATAAGGTTCCTTAGAGACCGCTATCCCTCTACGGTGGAACCGCCCTCACATTCATCTACTCCAAAAGAATCTTGCGTCTCTCCATCGATCTAGATCTGAACTATCGTCACCTAAACACAAAAGACTGGGGAGAAGTTAGAAACGAGATCGACGAGAAAGTAAAGGAACTTCTATACAGACAAGGATACAGAAAATCTGACATAGCCATAAACGCAAGCTATCCATTGGCTAGAATCACCGTAAAATACACCAACAGCCTCGGATTAGATGACAACTTCAAGATCGAGATGGGATACATGCGAAGAATCCCAATCCTCAAAACAGATACACTGAAAGATTTCAAACACATAGGCACGCAGGAAACATTCCCAATAAAGAGCCCAATAGAAGAAGAACTCTTCGCAAACAAATGGTGTGTCCTTCTCTACCGGGGAACCGCGAGAGACGTCTTCGATGTCTACCAAATATCAAAAACAAGAATGGACCTTGAGGTGTTCCGAAAATGTTCCATAGTTGACAGCCTAATGCAGGGGAAACCAGAACTCCACAAGATCAATATTGAAGAAACAATCGGTCGAATACAAATAGACTCCAACTTAAGGAACAAGTTACAGACGGAACAGCTTTCAAAACTTGACTTCAACGAAATGAGAGAACAAACCATAAAATTCAGCGAAGAGATGATAAAAAATCTAACACAAAACGAGATTAGAGCAATTGAGAGATTCTTTCAACTCAAAATATTTGAACCAAACCTAATTGACGAAAAAGGGATTTTCTACGAAAAAGTTCAGGACCATCCTGCTATTCAATGGGCATTGCGTGGGCTATAAAGGAAAAGAAACATGTTAGATCAGAACAATCCTAACAAAAAAGGAGAGTTTGCGGGGGACATCTCCATTTGTCCGGGGTTCAAATCTCCGCGACCCCACCTATCCGGGCTACCATCAAACCCTAGCCAGAGCACTGTTCAAACACCCAGGTTTCTTCCCAAAATCATAAAAATTGAAGCATGAGATACAGTGAATGGTAATTACAATGGCGAGGGCAATCGTTGTCTACGAGTCAGTGTATGGTAACACCAAACTTGTAGCTGAAACAATCATAGAAGGAATGAATGAAGTTGAAGGAATAGAGGCAGTCATTAAGGAACTCAAAGAAGTTGACCTTAACAAGCTAGCTGACCACAATGCAATTTTGATAGGCTCTCCGAACCATTATGGGGGACCAACTAAAGAGGTGAAGGAGTTTATCGACAGGCTTGAGAATCTCCACTTGAAGGGAAAATTGTTTGCTGTTTTTGACACGTACCTTGGAAAAAAAAGTGACTACTTCTTCGAAAAAGCAGTGAAAAAAATGGAGAAGATAATAACTGAAAAGATTCTCGGATTGAAAAAGATAGCTCCTGGGCTGTCGATAAAGGTTGGAGGCATGAAGGGCCCAATCGTGGAAGGAGAGCTTCCAAAATGTAAAGAATTCGGAAAGAAAATAGCAACTCAACTTAGAGCTTGACTTGAGGGCGTGAGCACATCTGGGGTGTCAAAGTATTTTTTCATATTTTTTGGCAGCTACCTTTTCTTTGTCTATAATTGAGCAGAATTCCTTCCATAGAGCTTCGATTTTAGGGTTCAAGTCCACGGACTTTGTGATATTCTCATAATGCTTTCTGTCCCTGAATCTACTAATTTCTAAGCACCAATCATCATCAGTTTTGAAGATTTCATAACCTATGCATCCATATCTGAGATAGACCTCTTTGGTTCTTTGCTGGATGTCAAGATATTGATCAATCTTATCTTTAGGTACTTTGTAGGCATAAGTTTCGATATACAGTTCTCAATCACCTACTTTCGATGCGCGTGCGCATCACATATTACAATTTTTCACTTAAGGCTCACCCTTTGAGCCCATACTACTTCTAAACCTTTGCACACGTAAACGTCTTAAAAAATAATTGTTCTTATGCGACGTAGTGCGTGGTCTCTCTGGTCTCTCCTGGTTCTGGTCTTCTGGGCCTTCTTTGTTCGCCGCATTTTCTACAGCTCTCTTCGCATAGTTGAAGGTATGTTTTTTCATCTTTTAGGACCGCTTCTGCGGCCTTGCTGCATAATTCACTTGGTTCTCCACATCCTGCTTCTTTGCATAGCTTGGCTATGAACGAACAACATGCTTGGACGTCTTTTTTATCGAAGGCTACTCGGTTTAGGCGGACCAAGACGCATAGTTCTCTTGCTAGTACACAGGTTCTGATGTGTCGGAATTGGTTGAGGGCATGTTCCCGCATTCTCTGGCGGCTTAATTCCAAGGTCATTCTAACTTACCTTGCGCTACCCATGTTTCTTGTTTCATATATAGTTTGTTAGTTTAAGAACTAGACTAGAGATGCATTTTAATTTGTCAGCCTAACCATTTTGGTTTCCTTTCTAAGTATGCTGTTAAGAACTTCGCAAACGCAGTATCTGATAAATAAACGTCTTGGGCTTCTTCGTTGGATAAAACTTCAAACTTATCTTTAATGGCTTGAGAAATTAGATCAGCTACGCCTATATGCCTTCCGCCATCCGACAATTTTTCAAGAAAAAGACTCATTGCATCTAGGTATTTCCGTTTTATCTCAACGACCCATCGACCCTTCTCCACATAGGGTCCTGAAATTGTATTTTGGGATTTAAGATGTTTCAGCAGAAACTTTTCGCACTCATTTCTCTTCTCGACGGGTGGTCCCAGATGCTTTTTCAGAGGAGGAAGGAAACGTTGTTCTAACTCAAAAATGAACGTGTTAAAGTTTTCTTCGTTGCTCCAAACGTCATCGTAGAGAACCTCGAAGTCGTATTGTTTAAGCATTTTTCGTAATGACCTTTGCGATTTGTAAAGTTGACCCCACAAGATGTCTGGAACAGCCTTTACCTTTCCGAATTTTATGAAGACAAGGGTTGAACCTCGACCCGATATAGTCTGGCCGAGTTTCTTAACGTCATAGGCTTCTTGAGCTGGTGGATAGAAAAAATTATGATGAGGATTTTTGAAAAAGGCTCTTGCTGCAACAATTAGTTCATCTAGTCTTTCTTTTCTTACGGCGGCTGCTGCGTTTCTGCCTTTATCAACGGGATCAATTATGATTAGTGGCTCTTCAAAGATTTTCTTTACTTCATTCCTTCTTTCTTTGTAGTAGCCTTTAATATCGATTATTTTTCTTTCTTTCCAATCTGCGAACGATTTTAAGACGTTGATGAAGGATTTGAAGTTGAGAGCCAAGAGTTCGCAGAGGTATCCACTGAACCCACCGATTTTTATTTCTGCTCCATAAACGCCTATGCCTTTCATGAATTTCTTTAGAAGTCTGATTTCTCCGCATGTTTTTTCATTTAAAAGAGGCTTCACGTAGTCTGTGTGAAAGGGAGTTCTATCTGTGGCACTTTTCCATTTGCCCTGCTTCACTTTATAGCATGGCACAATGTTCACTTTTATTTTGTCAACAACGGCTTCTAGATAAGGATGTTCCGCGAATCTTTCAATTTGCCTGCATCCTTCCATGGCTTTTCTTGCAATTTCGAGACAAACTGTTCCAAAGGCTTCTCGAGGCATTGTGATTGACACGCGCATGAAAATGTCAATGTCGGGTTCTTCGCTCAACCATGTGTCCTTCGCAACTGAACCTTCAACCCTCACCTCTGCTTTTACATCAGCTTTTTTTGCCGCCTCAATTACTTTTCTTCTTAGAACTTCAGCTAACATAAGAATGTGCTTTCTTTCTTTGGCGTTTGGAGTGACTCTTTTAAGAACCTCCGCACAAACGTTATCGAGCGCTGATTTCATGAACCCACCGAGAAACCCTATTTCATACAGAATCCTATCGATGAACCTCTCTTAAGGTCGAGTAAATCGGACCTTCAGGTGTTAAAACACTTTTTCTAAGTTTTAGGCAACTGGCCTCGATCATACCAAATTGATAATCTTCGAATTCTTGGATGGTGCGGATAAATTCAGCTTTGTTCCGTCCAGACTTTACTCGTGCAATTGTGAGATGGGGACTGAATCCCTTTCGGTCTGGTTTAAATCCTAATCTCTGGATGCAGGGCTCCAACTGGTTAAAGATACCTTCAAGTTCTTCAGCACCCTTCTTAATTCCTGCCCAAACAACCCTGGCATATCTCAGAGTTGGAAATGCTCCTAAGCCTCGAAGTTCTATTTCAAAAGGAGCAAAAGAAACTTTTTCCATTTCTTCATGTATGGAGTCAATCATGTTAGGTGATATGTTTCCGAGAAAACGCATGGTTACATGAATATTTTGCGGCTTAACTATTTTCAGATTAGCGCCTGTGTTTACGAGCGCTTTCTGAACTTCAGATAGCCGTTTAATTACGGATTCGTTATCGATGTCGAAGGCGATGAAACTTCGAATCATTTGGGACATAACAACCACTCAACTTCCGTTATAGTTTACTTTATTTATTCTCTTGGATATACATTTTCTTTAATAACTTTTAACTAAGTGCTGACAACATTAGGGTTATGATGTCACGATGAAGAAGATTCTCATAGGTGTGGCGGGTATGCCTGGTGCTGGAAAGGCTACAGCCGAGGAGATTGTTCGGACCATGGGTTATTCGGTGGTGGTCATGGGAGACGAAATAAGAGATGAAGCCAAACGAAGAGGACTTGAGCCCACACCAGAAAACCTGGGTATGATCATGCTTAAATTAAGAGAGGAAAAAGGCCCAGATATAGTTGCTGAACGATGCCTCCCCAAAATAGAGAAGACTAATGGAAATATTGTTGTTGTGGATGGTATTCGCAGTCCCCATGAAGTGAAGAACTTTAAAAGGCATTTTCCAAGATTCACTTTAATTGCCATTCAAGCGTCTCCTGAAACTAGGTTTCAACGGCTCTTTAAAAGAAAAAGAAGCGACGATCCGGATGGGTGGGAAACCTTCGCTGAACGTGATTTGCGTGAGTTGAACGTTGGTTTGAGAGCCGTTATAGCGATGGCTGATTACATGATTGTTAATGAAGGAACGAAGAACCAGTTGAGAAGACAGATACGTAAGATTTTGGAGGTTGCGACAGGAAAGTGAATGAGATAAGTGTATACATAGAGGCTGAGATCAACCCTACAGAAGACATTGAAAAAGTGAAAAGAGCGGTGGAGAACGTTTTCGGAAATGTAGAATTTGAAGTCAAACCCAAAGAACGGGGGAGTACTCTTGTTGGGAAAGCGAAGGGTTTAGATGGACTCACAAAACTGCAGAATCTGCTTCGGAGAGAACGAATTCGTGAAGCCGCTAGAGGAGCGTTATTTGAAGGTTTGGGTGAGAAGTCTATGATCTTCTATTTGAATAAGCAAGTTGCCTACGTATCACACATATCCTTCTCAAGACCAGAAGCTGAATCCCCTTTGGATCCCATAAAAGTACAGATTCAATGCGATAATCCACGAGAACTCATTGACTGGTTGGCATCGAAAACCATTAAGAGTTAAGGTGAAGTTGTCTTTAACGTTGCTTTGGATACAAGAGGCATCCAAATTAATGAAACGATTGCGAAAATTCACACGCCATAAACTTTGGAAGGTAGAATAACACTGTGGTGACCAAATGTCTAAAGCGAAGATCGGGTTGTCGATGCTTTTCTGTTTAGGGGAACCTTTCAAATCTCTTGTTAAGCACATAGAAAAAGTTGATGTTGGGTATGTGGAACTTCTGGATGAAGGCTTACACTCACTTAACAGTAAACGTGTAAGAACTCTGAAAAAACTGTCTCTATCACAAGGTTTAGAATTGACGCTTCACGCACCTTTTGTAGATATGAACATAGCCTCTCCTAACCCCATTTTTCGACGTACCATACTAAGACAACTAAAAAAGTCTATTCTGTATGCTAGTCAACTGGATTGTCGGGTGTGGGTTTTCCATCCAGGCAAAAGAACGGGTGTAAGCCCCTTCTATCCCGGTTTAGACTGGGAGCTAAACATAGATGCCATCCACGATTTGTCAGAGACTGCAAAACAACACGGTGTTCAAATAGCGGTTGAAAATCTTCCAGAGCCCTTCCCTTTCCTAATGAAGAGCGTGGAAGATTTCTCCCGTTTCTACAACGACTTTCAGGAAGACTTGGGACTCGCCTTCGACATTGGACACGCCAACATGAACAAACAAATCATAGACTTTGTCACTCGTTTCTCCAACAAAATTGTCCATATACATGCTCACGATAACGAGGGAATCCAAGATTGCCATCTTGGAATAGGATACGGAAACATTGATTGGGAAAAAGTTGCTTCTGCAATTAAAAAGAGCAAATATGGCAACATCATAATGCTGGAATCAATCGACCATGTTAAAGAAAGTCTACAAAAACTAGAACAACTCTTCACTTAACCTATAGCAGCCTTTTAGATCAGACGACTTTTACAGCGGTGATACACCTTTCAAATCGTTGTGTATTATGCAATTGAAATTTATATGAACAGCTTACATTAGTATCAGTATGGGAGAATCCTATGTCCTTAAGAGAAATGATCGAAGCTGCGTCAAAGTCTATGAGAGCCGCATTTGAAGGAAGAACCAGTTTAATTCCTCATCCTGCCTATAAGGGAATTGAACGAGAGGATGAGGTAGCGTCGTTCCTTAGAGAATATTGTCCCAAGAGGTTCTCGATTGGTAATGGTTTTGTGGCGAGTGAGAAACAGCAAGTAAACAGCAGGATATTGTAATCTACGATGCTTTAAATTGCCCTCCGTTACGTCCTGGTACGACCTTACAGATTTTCCCAGTTGAATCTGTTTATGCCACTATTCAAGTCAAATCGTGGCTGAATAAAAAGGAACTAAAGAACTCCTTGAAAAACATTGGGTCTGTTAAACGACTGAAGACGACCCAGGGAATTACGAAAAAACTGTGGGGGCTACAGTTGCTCTATGGGGTCCGCCTCCGCCGCCCTTAGGGGTTGTTTTTGCTTTTAAGTCTAAACTGAAATTGACGATACTAAAGGAAGACTTGGAAAATTTCCAATCCGGTATAAACCCTCGACTCTGGATCAACATTTTGTGCATCCACGACAAAGGGATCATTTTCTATGGAGACTCTCAAAGTCTAATAATCAAAACCGAGCTAAATCCAACGTGTAAATTGGAGATATTAAACGCTAAAGAGGATACGCTATTCAAATTTTATGTCATACTAGTAGGACATCTCAGTATCGCGGAGGAAAGGATACCTAATATCAGAGCATATGCTGGTATTCCGACAAAAGGCCCGATTCAAGATGCACTCGATTTAATTTAGGGCAATAGAACACTTAACTTAGATACTAGTTGATCAGACATCGTTGGACATCGGTATGCAACTAGGTTCTTGTTGGGTCTATTGCTAGGATTTGGAAGACTATTGCTGCAACGACACCTAACGCTCCAAGAGTGAGTCCTAACACCTCGTAACCAAACAAAATATGCGCCAATCCTCCAAACGCTGTCCCGAGAGCAGACCCCAAATTGATAGCAGCCGATTGTACTGACATCATCGTGCCACGGAATTTTGGAACTTGCTCAAGAGTCAAACTACTAGCCGCCGAAGCCCCCATGCCGAAAAACCAGGCACCCAGAAAATTCAGTGCCAAAGAAAGCCACAGATCGGACGCAGAAGTGAAGGCAATTGTGAATATCGCCGATAAGAAAACAGTTAACACCGTTAGGGGTTTCCTTCCAAACCTGTTTACGAACCAACCACACACCAGGCTACCCAGAGTATAGAGAAAAGCCGCCATTAACATTACGATGGACGCAGTACCCATTGATGACAAGAACCGTTGCCTAAAAAACGATATCCCATAAACCAGAACCACCATAAACGCAATCGAGCGAAGGCTACTACCAACCAAACAAGCAAAGGCAGACCTGTTTGACAAGACCCCCTTAAATCCCTCCAGGTAGGTCCCTTTGCTCACTGCGGGTTGAAGGCTACTTGAGGCGGATGGCAAACCAATGAAAGCCAACAAAAGACTCGCAAGTGAAATGGGGATTATAAATACTAAGAGGGCAGATCGCCAGTCTCCAAGACCTGCGACGAAGCCAATGATTGGAGCTCCAATGACGTATGATAGGGCTCCACCAGCAATGATCCATCCAATTGCATTTCCTCTCTTTTCTAAAGACAAATGCTCCCCAGTCAATGAAATGGCCATAGGCGACACCATAGCCATTCCCACCCCACTGAAAGAATATAATATAAGCATCAAGTTGAAATTTGAAGCCAAGTAACAACCCAAAGCAGATATGCCGACGAACAATAGACCCACCATCAGTAGTGATTTGTGCCTGAACCGAACGCTCAAAACACCCATGAACAATCCGAAGACAACTGCGGCAAGGTAATAAACAGTGTTGATCTGCCCCATGACACCAACATTACACCCAAATGTATCACCGATGTCAATTAAAAGGAGTCCTGTTAGAACTCCAATGGGACCTGTCGCGAAATAAGAGAAGGCTAGTGAGGGAAGGAACAGCCTCCCAAGAGAACGCTTTTCGGAAAGAGGTAAATCATCGCTCATGCTCTACCACATTGCAGGGGCTCGCTATAAGCCAGTGTCTTATGCCAGCATTAACCATAAAAAGGTTCTCAAGAGTCGACAAAGAAGAAGAACAAAAATAATTTTGTTTCCTCGCAAAGATGTAGAGACTTCTCTTCACTACTTGCCTAAACGTCTTGAAGCGGAAGATCAACCTTCATGAAGTCCTCAGCAACATCAACTCTCGAAAAAATCTTCTTCGCCTGCTCAAGCAGAGGGCTTGTATCCTTATATCGTGCACTTATATGAGTTAAAACCAACCATTTCGCCTTTGCCTTCTTTGCAGTTTTAGCCGCTTCACCTGGTGTTGAATGTCCTTCTTCTTGTGCCTTGTCAAATAATTCGTCGTCAAGGGTGGCTTCATGAATCAGCAGATCAGCGCCCCTAGCGAATTTTACAAGATTCTTTGTGGGCTTTGTGTCTCCTGTGTAAACTATTTTTCTTCCAGGGCGTGGAGGACCGAGAACATCCTCTGGCTTCACAGTTCGTTTATCAGGAAGCTCAACTGCGGAGCTTTGTTGCAACTTTGACCACAAAGGACCTTCCGGAACTCCCAAAAACCTTGCCTTTTCGGGATAAAACTTTCCTGGTCGAGACTTCTCTACCAAGGCATAGGCTAAAGTTGGAATAAAATGGTCTACCCAGATTGCTTGCACTTCATACTCTTTCTCATCACACACCACCCCCGCCTTCTCTATTTCTTTCACATAAATTGAAAAGGTGAGAACGAATTGAACAGTCTCATGTATAGCCTTTATAAAAGCCTCTATCCCAGGAGGTCCGTAAATCTCAAGTTTCTTTTCTCTATTCATCAAGGACATTGTTTGAAGAAGCCCTGGCAAACCAAGGACATGATCTCCATGCATGTGGGTGATGAAAACTTTTGTTTTTCGATGGAAACTTACTCCGGCCTTGATCATCTGTCTTTGAAGCCCTTCGCCACAGTCAAAGAGTACCAGTTCACTTTTTCTTTTAATGGCGATCGCTGGAAGGGATCTTTGGGGCGTCGGAATGCTTCCAGCGGTCCCCAAGAAGACAACATTCAAGCTCATTTTAATTCCTCATAATAAATTGTTGACAATTAAATATGTCATTAAATTCCCTCAACACCGACATTCTTACTTTAACTCTATCAAAAAAGCCGACGTTTAATAAAACTATCTGCATCAACGGTTTGTTGCGCGCGCAGAAGTATTTTCAAGTAAACAGACAGTCTAGCAACATCATAAGGACAAACCCAACTATTAACCCAAAGGTTGCTTCTCTCTCAAACCCTTTTCTATGGCTTTCAGGTATGATTTCGTCGCTTATTACAAAAAGCATGGCGCCTGCGGCGAATGAAAGCCCCCAAGGGAGAATCGGATGGAAAACCGAGACTAGTATAATACCCAACAAACCTCCAATAGGTTCAACCAAACCAGTTAGGGTTGCGTACCATAGACTCTTACGTCTGCTGTAGCCTTCCCTCAACAATGGCAGTGCAACTGCAAGGCCTTCGGGCATGTTTTGCAGGCCTATAGCCGTGGCAATCACCAATCCTGCTGCTATGTCTCCTATTCCAAAGCTGACTCCTACTGCCAACCCTTCAGGGAAGTTGTGGATGGTTATGGCGAGGACAAACAGCCAAACTCGCGACAGCCTTGAAGGAGGTCCTTCGGCACCCAACACAGGATGAAAGTGAGGAACAAGACGGTCAATCAAGTGTAATACAAAAGCTCCTAAGATAATTCCGAAAACGGCAATCCATGGCCCACTCAAATCAATAGCTGGAACTATTAAACTAAATGAAGTGGCTGCCAGCATGACACCAGCTGAGAACCCAAGCATGACATCCAACAACTTATCTGAAACCTTTTTAGTAAAAAGTACTGGCAAAGCTCCAGCACCAGTTGCTAAACCCGCAGCTAAGCTGGCCACAGAACCAATCCAAATTATTTCCTCGATCATATACAACACACAAATATAATAATACAATAAGTGTGAGATTATATAAAAAAAAAGGGAAAGAG
>Ga0209636_10006686_pt1 | contig 11781 bp, 12 predicted proteins | sample DeeMarSWOR152_54_FD_187464 | JGI IMG/M metagenome (GOLD analysis project Ga0209636, IMG submission 187464) | Marine sediment microbial communities from White Oak River estuary, North Carolina - WOR-1-52-54 (SPAdes) (version 2) | ecosystem: Environmental > Aquatic > Marine > Intertidal zone >... | reverse complement strand
CCTGAACTGCTCTTCTATGGCGTACAGTACCCGCAGGTCACGCCACAGTCCTTTACTTCGTATTAACCTCGTGACATGCGTGAATATGAAATCGGGTTTATAACCCAACAGGGTCTGGCAATATCGCTGCAGCTTTTGTTTCGATGCCAACTTTTCAGCCACGCTGATCTGCCAGGCCGGTATGCCGTTGTACGCCACGTTGATGTCCGCCGTTTCGAATTCTGGTGCCAGGAAGTGGAGTTCATCCACGACACGATCGCCGACCGCGAGTATGCGGTCGCAGTATTTGGACGCTTCCACCAGGGCGTGCTTGAAATAGAAACTCTGGTCTCCGAATACATCATTGACATAGAGTTTCTCTCTGTGGGCCTGTCTGATGGTATTGTAGAACATGGTATCATGGCCGGGATGCTCTTCGACGATGCGGCGCATGGTGGCCACCTCGTGTGCATAGAAAATCGTCGTGAAATCATAGCAGGGCTCGAGAATCGCTGCCAGCACTGTGGGCATTCCCATGAACTCGTGCGCAATGATAGCGGTTGAATCGCTGGCCGCACCTAACGCTTTCAGAGCGGCAATTGCCACCGGGGCCAGGCGGATATATTGTTCGTATTCCCACAGGTGTTCGTACAAATGGCTGCGAACGCCGAACTCCTCGTACAGGCGCCTTTTGAATTCGTTGATGATTCCTTGCTCGATATGCCTTACGTCGACGAGCAGCACCTCCGGCGAGCTGGTTGCGCCTGTTTGCTTATCTACAAATGTCCGGCGGCCGTAGACAATACGAGCATTGTAGAAGCTCTCCAATTGGCTGAAGGCGGGGGCGTAGGTTGGGTTTATGAGGCCATCAACAGACGAATAGAGCACTTCACCATCCTCGCCAAGTCGATCCGATACAGGGCCTTTGGTGTTGAACAATGGACCGACAAGGATGGAACGACCAACCGCGTCCAGATACGATTTGCACGTGGAGAGGCTTTGTAGGACTGCACCGATACCGCCGATCTTTCCGATCGTCTCGTGGGTGACGTGTACGACTGTTGTCCCCCTGGCCATATTAAGTTTCCCTCCAAGTCCGAGTACGAAGTCTATCCAAGTTGTGATTCACTTCCTTATAAAACATAAGAAATGGCCACGCCGGAGCCAAATCGCGGGCGGGGCTGAGCGACTTATCTTAGGGACCGGAAATACCGTAGGCAGTGCGCACAGAGAGGGCACATTTTAGGACCGTTGCTGCGAGCGGAGAACTACCATCGGCGGTCAGCTTATTCGCGTCCGCAGATTTCTTATCAGGCCGGAGAGCACATGCTGCGGAACATCAGCCAGCTCAGGCTCGGGTATTTGGCTGACTGCAATCTGGTCTAGAATGTCTATTGCCTGAGGACCGTAGGGGGCGATTAAGTCGGCGGTCCTTTGAGCTTCATCCAGTTGACCGTCTGCCATTTGTCGAAGATACGTAATTACGCGGTCGGTCAGATCCTCATCACTTATCTCGCCGGCGGACAGGCCCAGGCCCGGTGCTTCCGGAATGTCTCTCTCCTGCAAGATATCCTGCGTAAGCTGGTGCGTCTCGGCCATCAGTCGCTTTCTTCTTTCTTCCTCCGTCTCATCGATGGGGGCGAGTTTCAGCTCTTCGTCGGCAGTAAGATCAGGGACATATATCCTGTTGCGGCAGGCTGGACACTTTGCCCACTTGCCAGCGGCGCTGTCTTGGGCTTCTACCCTTTTGCCACAGTGGCTGCAGTGAAAGGTTATCGCCATTTTGTCACCTCTGATAAAACATATGCCTATTTATCAGCTCTATATTCGGCAACGACGTCGGTGGTAATTCCGCCCCGCGGTCTGAATCGAGAAGTCACCTTCATCCAACGTGGTTTACAGGCATTGCGCAAATCATCCAGTATATCGTTGGTCAAGGTTTCATAAAAAATGCCCTTGTTGCGGTAGCTCTGCATGTAGAATTTTAGGCTCTTTAGCTCGATACACGATTTGTCGGGGCAGTATTCGACAATAATCTGACCGAAGTCCGGCTGACCGGTGCGGGGACAAACACTGGTAAACTCAGGGCATCGGATGACAATAGAGTAATCTCGCTCTGGACGAGGATTGTCGAACAACTCCAACTTTGCCTGGTCAGCCATCGCTTCGGATCTCACGTAACGCCACATGTACTAATATAATGCTCATGGCGATTGGCGACAAGCAATAATCAATGGCTTAAAAAGCAAAAACCTTCCCGGGGCAGCGGTAAACCCGGTGCTATCTACTCTTTGACAGAAACGGATCAACTCGGTAGAATGGCGCTGCTATTCAATTTTCTCGACAGGCAACGGTCTGTGTTGTCTGTGAACGGTGTAAGCGGGAAGGATATCAAATGCGGCGTGACTTTGCGGTTATGAGTAGGCGGCGATTCTTAAGTGCCATTGGCTCGGCGGCGGGCGCCTTGATTCTGCCATCTTGGGCTTGTGACGCCCACGCAGCGGCCAAAGGGACCAGACCGAATTTCATCTTTGTTTTTGCCGACGATTTGGGCTGGGGGGACCTGGGCTGCTACGGCAACCGCCAGATCAAAACACCCAACTTGGATGAGCTGGCCAAGGAAGGAATCCTGTTCACCCAGTTTTACGTTAGCGGCTCGGTCTGCTCGCCTTCGAGGGCGGCAATTATGACGGGCCATTTTCCTGCCCGGCACGGCATCCACGGGCATTTTTCCACTGCCAGATCGAACCAGGCACGCGGCATGCCCAATTGGCTGGACCCGGCCGTGCCCACAGTGACAAAGCTGCTGACAGCGGCCGGCTACGCAACCGGGCACTTCGGCAAATGGCACCTCGGTTCCGGGCAAGGTGCTCCCACCCCCGGCGAATATGGTATCGATGAGTACTGCACAGCGGATTCCAACGGTCCGCAACTGACCGGCCGGGACGACCCGTATTTCCGGGCCAAGTCCACCGCCCAGATCGTGGACAGGACCATCGACTTTATCGAGAAGAACCGTTATAAGCCCTTCTATGTGAACGTCTGGACGCTTTTGCCGCACGCGACGTTGCATCCTACGAACGAGCAGATGAAGCCTTACGAACGGTACGCTCCGCGGGGTGTCCCCTACAAGGGGGTCAAGCAGATATACTACGCCTCGGTCTCTGACCTGGATCACCAGATTGGACGGCTGATCAAGAAGATAGATGAGCTTGGGCTGGCGGATAATACGCTCATTGCGTTTTCCAGTGACAACGGTCCGGAAGACTTCGATATTCGCAATGCGGTCCACAGCGGCATCGGCAGCACGGGACCATTTCGGGGACGAAAGCGGAGTCTGTACGAAGGCGGCATCCGGATGCCCTTTATTGTCCGTTGGGCTAATCATGTCCCGGCCGGCAGCGTGGACAATACCAGCATCGTCGCGGGTGTGGATTGGCTTGCGACTACTTGCAGGTTAGCCGGTGTCAAACTGCCTGATGGCCTGAGCTTGGACGGCGAAGACATGTCGAGTACCTTGTTGGGCAAGCCCAAACAGCGAGCCAAGTCCTTGATGTGGCAGTGGCGTTTCCGGATTTTCGGTGACACGACGAACAAGAGTCCGATGCTGGCCATCCGTGACGGGAAGTGGAAGCTCCTGATGAATCCTGACCGCAGCCGCATTGAGCTTTACGACATCCGCGCCGACCCGACCGAGCTGGACAATGTGGCGGACCAACACTCTGAAATAGTGAAGAGACTTTCCGTGCAGTTGCTGGAGTGGCAGGGGACTTTGCCGCCCGGGCCTGTCGAGAAAGAAGCAGGCTCCAATGCCTATCCCTGGCCGAAAGGACAATAACCAGGCAGAATGAGGGAGTGCAGCCGTTGGCAGACAAGAGAGCTGTTGTCCTACTGAGTGGAGGCCTTGATTCAGCTACCACCTTGGCCATCGCTCACCGTGACAACTTCCAGTGCTACGCGTTGAGCTTTAAGTATGGGCAGCGCCATCAGCGCGAAGTCGAGGCGGCGAAGAAAATTGCCGCTTCTCTGGGAGTGGTTGAGCATCGCATCATCGAGATTAACTTGGCCGCTTTCGGCGGTTCGGCCCTAACGGATTCAGCCATGCAGGTGCCGAAGGATAGAGCCAGTCTGGGTGACACAACTCACATTCCGTCCACGTATGTTCCTGCTCGCAACACCATCTTCTTGAGCTACGCGGTCGCTTGGGCTGAAGTGCTGGAGGCGTTCGATATCTTCATCGGCGTCAACGCCACCGATTACAGCGGCTATCCCGACTGCCGAGCTGAATTCATCGCGGCCTTTGAAAAGACCGCCAACCTTGCTACTGCCGCGGGCGTTGAAGGCAAAGGTCGATACCGTATTCATACGCCGGTTATCAATATGACGAAAGGCGAAATCGTGCGCACGGGGACAAAGCTCGGCGTGGATTATTCCCTGACGCACAGTTGTTACGACCCAGATGAGCAGGGCAGAAGCTGCGGCCGGTGTGACTCGTGCCGATTACGATTGAAGGGCTTTGCCGAAGCCGGCCTGAAAGACCCGGTCGATTATGTGGAAAGATAAAGACAATAAATATCGAAATTCGAAATCCGAAGCACGAAACAAATCCCAATGAACAAAATTCAAAACAGGCAATGACTGTTTCGAACATTTGAAATTTGCATTTTGCTATTGTTTCGAATTTCGAGATTCGAATTTCGGATTTGTATCTTACGTGACTTATGCAATCCGAGATATGGTAATAAACGAGACATTTTATTCTTTGCAGGGTGAAGGATTCCTGGTCGGCGTGCCGAGCGTATTCATACGGCTGGCGGGTTGTCCGTTACGCTGCCGATGGTGCGACACAAAATACGCCTGGGATCAGACGGCAGGGCGGGATTACGAGATTGCTGAAATCATACGGACTGTTCAGAAATGGCCCTGCAAATTCGTCGTAATAAGCGGTGGCGAGCCGATGATACACTCCAGCCTACTTGAGCTTGTCCAGAACCTAAAAGCCGATGGCAAGCACGTGACGATTGAAACCGCCGGTATCGCGTACATCCCCGATCTGCCCTGTGATTTGATGAGTATAAGCCCGAAGCTGAGCAATTCCACGCCTGACGACCCGAAGTTGGCCGCGGTTCACGACGATTCGAGACTTGATATAGCCGTGCTGCGAAAGCTGATCGACAGTTACGATTATCAACTAAAATTTGTAGTTGATTCCGAGCCCGACCTAGCGGAGATAGAAGAGACTGTAAAGAAGCTGGCAAATCTCGATCTGGAAAAGGTGATGCTGATGCCGCAGGCGGCTACGCGAGATGAGCTTCTGGCGAAATCGGCGATGGTGGCTGAATTGTGCAAGCAAACCGGCTTTGCGTTCTGCCAGCGCCTCCAGGTTCTGCTTTGGAACAATGAAAGACAGAAATAATGCTCACTAAACACCCAGCAACTTGCGGGGCAGTCTTTCACAAGATCATCCACCGTAACTGTTCTCAGATTTAGGGAAAAAGAATTCAGTACACACAAGTACCGGAATAAGAACCAGGCAATCTACAATTAGGATTATTAGTCCTTGGCCGGCACTCTTGGAGAACCCCAGGACTGTGCCGAACACAACAAAGACAATAGTCAGTACGTATGCCCATTTTTGGCCGAGATAAAGGCCAACCAGTAGTACTGCTGAGAGTAGTGCGTCGATCAAAATAGCCGGCCCAACCTGGAAGACAAACGCTACTTTCAGCAGCACCATTAAACCCAGGCTCACCAGTGCTATCCATAAAGGAGCGGGAACCTCTCTTGCCTTAGGCTTTCTCTCAAAGGCAAGAGCCTGTAAATCAGGTTTGGCACGACCTTCGCGGTTACTTGCCGTAGACTTGTCTATTGCTGCAAGTAGCTCTTCGTATTCAGCGTCGCTGATTTTGCCTTCATTGCGAAGTTGCAGCAGTTCTTCTTCTGACGACACATTTGGCCTATCTTCCATTTCTTAGTCTCCCGAGAGTCTTTCGAGTTTCTCTTTGGCTTTGCCAACCGCGATCTGGTCTGCGCGAAGCTGTTCAAGAATGGCCTTTTTCTGAGCGTCCATCTGCAGCCGCGCCTGGTAAATAAACGGTGCGTCCTCGATATCAATGTTTCCAGTTTCAAACAAGCGTATTGTCATACGTTTCGGGGGTCCAATTCGCAGAAGGCCATTGCCATCCCTGGAAATTTGCCTGTCGATCTGCAAGGCCGAGTGGCTCAGTAGTCCCGCTGCGTCATCAAAGCCGAATCGCTTCAGTTCGGTCACTTCAACTTCCGCTGGCGCAAATTGCACCGGTTCGCCTCGTTCCAAGTAGACCCCTAAGACGAGGATGGTGAGAACTAACGAAAGTCCCAAAACGATATACCCGATGATTAAGCCTGCCAGGGCCAACCCATAGCCTCTCAGTCCCGGCTCGCTTCTTATTTTGCGCAGAGCCAGGTATCCGCAGACTATGGCGGGGATGCAAGTGATCGGGCCAACTATGGAAAAGACCAAAGACGCAATCGCCACCCCGCAAGTTCTCGCTGGCACTGGCTTGTCTTGACAGGCCGGTTCGCTGTCCGACTTTATGGTCTCCTGTATGGCAGCAAGCAGCTCTTTGTATTCGTCTTCGCTGATCTTGCCTTCCTCGCGAAGCTGCAGCAGCTCTTCTTCTGATGAAACATCGGTAACGTTTTTCATTTCTTTACCTCCCAAGCGTGACGCAATTCTCGTAACGGTTCTGGCACGCCCTTTCGCCGCGCCTCCACGTTCTGCTTTGGAATAACGAAAGGGCAAGATAGCAGATTAGATTGTTAAGATGGCGAGAACCACGATCAACACAAACAGAACAGAAGTAGTAAGGGCAGCCGCCTTACCGAAGACGTCCGGCCAGGAAATCACACCCAATACGAACGCTGCTATCTCAAAAGCAACGCCGAGAAAGAAGAACGGACCGATCGCAGGGCGTGTATTCGGACCGGACAATAGCTCTATCATAAAGTAAAAAAATGCTGGCAAAATAATTCCGGTTAGCATTAAAGCGAAGGCAACCTGGCCCAGTCTCCGTTTCGATCTTTCCCTGTCTGTTGCCGCAGTACGTGGCTCAACATTGAGTTTGGCACTTTTGCTCATTGCGCTGCGCAGCTCTTCATATTCAGCTTCGCTAATCTTGCCCTGGTGGCGAAGCTGCAAGAGTTCTTCTTCCGACGACACATTTGACATGATTTCCATTTTTCAGTCTCCCGGGAGTTTTTCGAGTTTCTCTTTAGCTTGGGCAACCGTGGTCTGGTCTGCGCGAAGCTGTTCAAGGATGGCCTCCTTTTGAGCGTCCATCTGCAGCAGCGCCGTGTAAATTAAGAGTGCGTCCTCGGTATCAATGTCCCCGGTTTCAAATAAGCGTATTGTCATACGTTTCGGGGCTTCAATTCGCAGAGGGCCATTGCCATCTCTGGAGATTTGCTTGTCGATCTGCAAGCCCGAGTGGCTCGGCAGTCCCCCTGTGTCATCAAGGCCAAGTCGCTTCAGTTCGGTCACTTCAACTTCCAGTGGCGTAAATTGCGGTGGTTCAGCTTGTGCCGAGCCGTACCATAAGAAGGTTACGGTGAGAACTAACGAAAGTCCAAAAACAATATACCCGATGATTAAGCCTGCCAGGGCCAACCCATAGCCTCTCAGTCCCGGCTCACTTCTTATTGTGCGCAGAGCCAGGTGGCCGCAGACTACGGCGGGGATGCAGGTGATCGGTCCAACCAGCGAAAAGACCAAAGACGCAATCGCCAGCCCGCAAGTTTTCACTGGCACTGGCTTGTCTTGACAGGCCGGCTCACTGTCCGACTTCATGGTCTCCTGTATTGCAGTAAGCAGTTCCTTGTATTCGTCTTCGCTGATCTTGCCTTCCTCGCGAAGCTGCAGCAGCTCCTCTTCCGACGACACATTTGACATGATTTTCATTTTTCAATCTCCCGAGAGTTTTTCGAGTTTTTCCTTGGCCTCCGGTACGCTGATTTGGTCGGTCCGCAGTTGCTCGAGAACGGCCTTTTTCTGGGCGTCCATTTTCTTTAGCATTTCGTAGTTTGCGATCAGGCGGTCCAAACGCGACCGTATCGCGGTGTAGCCCAACGGGCCGTTCTGCGCCAACGTCTTGATGCTAAAGCCCGCCAACAGATATTGCTCCAAGAATTTCTGGTCTTCCGGGCCGAGCCGGTCGAAAAAAGTCCCGCTGAAATGGCCCTCAACCTTGACCCCACAGGCCGTGCAGGACATCGCCGAAATCTGCATAGGCAGGCCGCAAGAAGGACAAGATGTTGAAAGTAATCTCTTCGCCATACTAAGAAATGTTAGCATGTTGAAACGACAAGTCAAGAAAAATTTGGAAAAATCTTTAAATAGCCTAATTTTTTTGCGACGGGTAACTTGGCCGATCTGGGCTTTTTCACGGACTTTCTGCTGCGTTGCATCGCCCGCGGCTCAGTCAAGAGTGTGACTGGGGGCCTATTCTTGGCCCGTCGTAGTGTGGTGGCGTCTGGCAAATGCAAAATATGAGTGGTCCAGATGTCTTTGCCGCGTGCCTGTGTGCAGTACGGTCTCGGGATTTCGTATGTGGTCATTCGTGTTTGTTTCGAAGCTCGGCTCTCGAGATGCGTGCTTTCGGACGACAATCTGTTAGGGGGAAGCGGGAGATGCACGCCAGCAATACCGGGATTGGTAATTGACAATCATTAACCAACAGTGAATAATCATTTCAGAGCCCGGGTGGCGGAATTTGGCAGACGCGCTAGCTTGAGGGGCTAGTGAGCTTCGGCTCGTGCTGGTTCGAATCCAGTTCCGGGCAGTTCCCCTGGTCTGACCATATTCTGCTCTATGCAAAGTGTAAGGATAAGTGGCAGCGGAATGTTCTCCCACGAGAACAGAGGCACGATCTGTCATACAAGAATCCAGATAATGACCCCCGCGGCCCTTGGACTTCTGGCGACCTTTGTGCGAGGAACTACTACTCTGAAGGCACTTACGCTATCACCACTTCTGCTCGGCGAGTTATTGAAGGACCTCCAAAGGGAATGTACTGGCGAGTGTCAAAGGAGAAGTCTCGTGAACTGGACAGCGACAATCGTATCTGGGGGGGAAGGAAAGGCAACAATCAGCCACGCGTCAAGCGATTCTTATCTGAAGTGAGAAAAGGTATAGTCCCTCAGACAATCTGGTTCCATACAGAGGTTGGCAACACTCAGGAAGCGAAGAAAGAAGTGATGGCAGTTGTTCCCGAAGATGCAGATGTGTTTCAAGCACCCAAACCAGAAAGACTGATACGTCGGATGTTGGAGATTTCATCAGAAGAACACGACTGGGTACTGGATTCATTCGCCGGCACGGGTACAACGGGGGCTAATTGAACAAAATGGGGACCCAACAGACCCGCAGAGAACACCCCGAAAAGTGAGAGGTGCCGTTGCCCCAGACCTGGGTACCAGCAAGTTGGGCTCCTACTCAGAAGAGTCGTCTTTGGGTCCAGTGGTCAAATTTCCCGTAGTAGGTGGTGCAGAAATGGCTCGCGATTTCCTCCCATTTTCACATGCCAAGAAGGATAGGTCGCTGCCAAGTCATCACGACTGAATGTATCCACCAAAACTGGTATAATAGCCATACTCGGAAGATCGAGAGTGTAGCTGGCCCTTGTCAACTAGAAACAATAATCGCTGGGCTTTGGACGAGCTTTTTCGATGATGTCAAAATCTGAGAAGACAGAGATGCCTGTATCTCCCCGATTTTCCCGCCGACAGTTCCTTGACTGGACTTTAGCCCTTGGTGGCGCTGGTCTCGGGTCCACCCACGTCATAGCATCTATAGGGTCAGCCCTTAGTAGTTTTGCGGCACTCACTGCCGGAGACCGAAGTGACAACTTCCCGCCCCAAGACAGCCGAATGCCTGCCCGGCCGAATTTTATCATTATCCTCTGTGATAACCTGGGATACGGTGATGTTGGCTGTTTTGGCTCAAAGTTGCATCGAACACCCCACATTGATCGTATGGCACAACAAGGAATGCGGTTCACCGACTTCTACAGCACCAGTGGTGTCTGCACTCCTTCCCGGGCAAGTTTACTCACGGGTTGCTACCCTCGCAGGGTCAATATGCATGTAGCGGAGGACGGACGTCCGGTTCTGTCGCCCGTTGCGAAGAAAGGTCTTCATCCCGACGAGGTTACCATCGCTGAACTACTGAGAGCCCGCGGCTACGCCACGGCGTGTATTGGTAAATGGCATCTTGGTGACCAGTTGCCGTTTCTGCCAACACGGCAGGGATTCGATTATTATTTGGGTATCCCTTACAGTGATGATATGACTGCGCGACCTGAGCGTGGCTGGCCACCTCTGCCCTTGATGGTAAATGAGGAAGTCGTAGAAGCTCCTGTTGATCGTAATCTTCTGACCAAGCGTTACACCGAAAGGGCAATCAAATTCATCAAGGCAAATAAGGAAAAACGGTTCTTTGTTTATCTGTCACATGCTATGCCGGGCAGTACTACTTCGCCCTTTTCCAGCAGGCAATTTCAGGGCAAGTCAGCAAACGGTCCGTGGGGAGACTCCGTTGAGGAATTGGATTGGTCCACTGGAGAGATTCTTGAAGCCTTGGGACAACTTGACCTTGATGAGCGTACGTTGGTTGTCTGGACGTCCGACAACGGGGCTCCCCGACGCAATCCCGCACAAGGTCTGAATACGCCTCTGGCAGGTTGGGGATATACCAGTGCTGAAGGCGGCCAGCGTGTGCCTTGTATTATGTGGTGGCCGGGCAAGATTCCAGCCGGTACAAGTTGTAGCGAATTGTGTACTATGATGGACTTACTCCCCACATTCGCCAGGCTGGCCCGGAGTAAACCTCCCCAGCACAGGATCATCGACGGGCACGATATTTGGCCGCTACTATCTGCTGAACCTGGCGCCAAGTCACCCTACGAGGCTTTCTATTATTACTACATGGGACAGCTCCAGGCCGTCCGCTCCGGCAAATGGAAGCTTCATCTGCCGCTTCAAACCAAATGGAGGAACTTTCGCGGCGATACTACAGCAAGCGAAGCTGAGTTGTATGACCTCAAAACCGACGTGGGAGAGACTAGGAATCTTGCAGGGGAGCATCCAGGCATCGTGAGGCGTTTGCTGGCGTTGGCAGAAAAGGCGCGTGCGGATCTGGGCGATGTCGATCAGCCCAGTACACGTCAACGACCTGCGGGTGCTGTGCTCGATCCTACGGCAAGGGTATTACGGCATTAGCGCTTAGACACTTCCCTTCAAACCGCCTCCCGGCAGTCGCGGGTCGGGGGTGGGCTGGTTATTCCTTTGCTTCGTGCTTGCGGAGCAGTTCGACGATTGAGCTGTCACCCCACACAGAACACCCTTCCGCAGTTCGGGGCTGGATGATGGCGCAAACGACCAGGGAACTAACACTCTGCCATTTGCCTGCTGATTGCGTTATCATTGTCGCGAAGCGCTCACGAGAGGGCTGGCTGAAAGACTGATTTTGGCAGCGTAACCTGGCGAGTCCAGGTAAGCTGGCGGACGGTTGTATGGTGTGATATTTGGGATTGTGAATGGCACAGACGAAACAGAATTACCTCTTTGTCTGTTATGCAAACTCGCAGAGAAGCCCAACAGCAGAAGAAGTATGCAGAGAGATAGCCAGGGTGAACGATCTGGAAATAGATGCGAGTTCAACTGGAATCTCAAAAGGTGCAGATAGGCCTCTGACCAAAGAAATGGCTGACAAAGCAGACCAGATTTTTGTTATGGAAGATTATCACTACTGTCCCATTATAAGTC
>Ga0209636_10006685_pt1 | contig 11782 bp, 9 predicted proteins | sample DeeMarSWOR152_54_FD_187464 | JGI IMG/M metagenome (GOLD analysis project Ga0209636, IMG submission 187464) | Marine sediment microbial communities from White Oak River estuary, North Carolina - WOR-1-52-54 (SPAdes) (version 2) | ecosystem: Environmental > Aquatic > Marine > Intertidal zone >... | reverse complement strand
ACTGAGGATGAAGCCCATCCTGGAGTGGCCAAGCTTCTGGCTCAAAAAGAGTTCCTGCTCGCCGGTCCAGTCAAAGCGTTCAGTGAAGGACCTTATCCTCACCTCTACGGAAAACACTTTGGACGGCCGGAGGAGACCAGGAAAATCTTTGAAGAACGCGGCTGGAGCACAGTGGCTGCCTTCCAGACAAGAAATCCGATCCACCGGAGCCACGAATACTGCACAAAAATCGCCTTAGAGGTATGCGATGGGATACTGATTCATCCTCTTGTGGGAAAACTCAAAGCTGACGATATTCCTGCGGAAATCCGGATGAAATGCTATGAGGTCTTGATGAAAAACTACTACCCTCAAGATAGAGTGATCCTCAAAGTTTATCCGATGGAGATGCGTTATGCTGGCCCCAGAGAAGCCATCCTGCACGCCATATTCAGGCAGAACTACGGCTGCAGCCATTTGATCGTGGGGCGCGATCATGCCGGCGTCGGAGACTATTACGGACCTTTCGATGCACAAAAAATATTCGATGAAATCGATGAGGGTGAACTGCGCCTCAAACCATTGAAAATCGACTGGACCTTTTGGTGTTCCAAATGCGACGGTATGGCATCCATGAAAACCTGCCCGCATGAAAAAGAGGACCGAGTGCTCATAAGCGGCACCGACCTTCGGCAGATGCTGGCCAACGGGCAGATGCCTCCCAAAGAATTCAGCCGGCCTGAGGTCATTAAAATATTAATCGACTATTACAAGAATTTAAACAACAGTGGATGAACATGTTTGAATATCATCTGAAAAACATCATCATCTGATTATGGAGAAACATTCATGACAGAACAAAAAGCAACAAACATAACCTGGCATCAGAGCGCTCTCAGCAAACTGGACAGAGAAAGGCTTCTCAACCAAAAAGGCGTGGTCATCTGGTTTACAGGACTCCCGAGCTCTGGAAAATCAACCATTGCCCACGCAGTGGAAGAAGAATTGTATACACGCGGTCATCTCAGCTATGTGCTGGATGGCGACAATATCCGCCATGGCCTGAATAAAAATCTTGGTTTTTCGCCTGAAGACCGGGAGGAGAATATCCGCCGTATAGGGGAAGTGGCCAGACTTTTTGCGCAGGCCGGAGTCATCACCATGACCGCCTTCATCTCGCCCTACCGGAGAGACCGGGACAAGGCTCGCCACTTGCTTGAAGACGGGGAATTCATCGAGGTCTTCGTTAAAATCTCCCTGGAAGAGGCTGAACAGAGGGACCCGAAGGGTCTTTATAAGAAAGCCCGTGCTGGTGAGATCAAAGAATTCACAGGGATTTCCGCTCCATACGAAGAACCGCTCAATCCCGAACTGGTTATTGATACAGACGAGCTGGACCTGGAAAAAAGCAAAAGTATGGTCATTCAGTATTTAGAAGAGAAAAAGATAATTTCTAAAGAATAGGCGTAAAACGCTATTCACTTTTCATAATTGGTTTTTCTACAGCCGGAAACTCTCCAATTTAACCTCGGTGTCTCTGGATATTCATTCCTGCTCATTTTTCGCTTTGACTTCTTCAGATTCGCTCACAGCATAATACATCGAAGCAAAGGCGCAACGGATCCACATGACAGCCGGAATAACACCAACGCCCAAGCAGATCAGACCGGCAATCACTATGGGTATGGCCAGCAATCCCATAAGGAAAATTTTTCCCGCATGTCCCTTTGTCATCCTCCAGCTTTCTTTCACCGCTTCCACCGGGTCCATTTTCCGGTCGAGAACGAGGTATTTGACAAAGGCCAGTTTGCAGGCAAATATGATGCCGGGAATGAAGAACAAAAATATCCCAAGGCTGACGATGCCCCAATGAAGCAGGTTGGCCAAAACAACATTTACATAATTCTTTTCAAAGACTAAAAACATGTCTTTGACTTCAAACGGCTCGCCTCTCACAGCCTTGAGGAAGACAAAGGCTGAGCCATAATCGATAGGGGCCATAAGAAGAAGCAGATAAGCGAGTCCAAATATCTGTAGAATACCTCCGCCTGGAGTATGTCTTCCATCAAGAGAAAGCATGATGCTGTATGGAATCCACACGACCCCGAAGATCAAGATTATGAGAAATAGATCCAGGAAGAATTTTTTCGTCCGGTCCCAGCCAAAGCTGTACGCCAAACCCGCATACGGCTCTGGAACCAGGATTACGGCAGAAGTTTCTTCTTTCTTGTTATTCATGTCGACCTCCTTAATTATTTTTCTATAATTTGATTTTTTAAGCTTTGTTCATTCACATGGCTAAAATACGAAAATACTGGAAGGATTTCATCCAACGAAAGTAGGATTTGCGAAAAACACGACTTTAGTCGGATTCAAATACCCTGAATTATTCATAAAATCTGTCGACTTCCCATACATAAATACTTTCAAGAATAATTGATAATCATAAGTCACCATCTTTTCCCCTTCGGGCGAGCCGATCTCACCGCACCTGCTTTGTTGCGGCCCATTCGCGGTGGTAAACCACAGCTTCATGAACCACGCCTCGCATTTGCAGCAACCTCGACTCGTGAATAATCCACGTTCCCTGAATTATTCATAAAATCTGCCGACACCATAGTCACAACATCTGAATATGGTAAAATATTCAACTTATGTCGGCATCTTTTCCCCTGCGGGCGAGCAAATCTGACGACCTTTTCATTAGATCGATTGTCATCGCGAGCGAAGCGTGGCGATCTCATCCTGTCTCGCTACCAACATGGAATTGCCACCTTCGCTACGCTCTTCGCAACGATGTCTGCAGCAACCTCGACTCGTGAATAATCCAGGATGTTCAGGAAGGTGATTTATTGTTTTTGAAAAAATCATTTTTATTGTATATTTTTATATAAAATGAATGGTTGAGCCTCTAAAATGAATGTAATTCTTTTCTTCACGCTCATTCCTCTCTCCATAGGCGCGGGTTTATACACCATCCTGATCACTTATAAGCTGCAGAAAAAATACAGACTGAACTATCTTTCTACTTACCTGTACTTTCAAATCTTTATCAATGTTTTCGGCATATACGGAATCCTGGGCGAGCTCATCGCCAAAAGAATACTCCAGCTACAGGTGTCTGCTTTCCAGATAATTGAAACAATCGGGCATTTTTTCGCTATTCTCGGAATCCCGTTTCTGATCCTTGCCTGGTATATGTTCATCAGGCTCTGCACTGAGCTCATCGAGAAGAAATTGTCACAGACATTTACCTTAAGCTATTTCTTTGCCCTGACCTTTATTTTCCTTGGCTATGGGAGTGTTATCATCTTATTTAATCTTTCTGATTATGGAGACGAACAGTACGCTGTCCTTTCATCCTCTATTTCATACCTTTATGTCATCCTAGAAATCCTGGCCCTCGCCATTGCCCTGTCACAACTTTTTATTCATGCATACAAGATCAAGGATGAAAATAAACGAAAAGCTATCCGGATATTCGCTTCATTGAACCTGATTGTTTTCTGCACAGGAATTCTCCTCTATCTTTTCGCCCAGCGGAGCAACACACTTGCAGCAATCCATCTTCTGGTCTTCATATCAGGAAATATCCCTCCCCTTCTCTATTGGAGATCTTATCTGAAAAAACATTTCATCGCACCGCTCCCCCAGGAGACCGATAAACTGACCTGGAATAAATTCTTAGAGGAATTTAAGATCTCCAGGCGTGAAGAGGAAGTCATTCGGCAATTGTGCGAGGGGAAAACGAACAGAGAAATAAGCGACGCTCTTTTTATTTCACTCCAAACAGTAAAAGACCATGTTTACCGGATCTATCAAAAAACCGATGTCAAAAACCGCGTCCAATTGATCAACCTTATCCAAAGCTATAAAATTAAATAAAAAAAGGGGACAGGAAACTTTTATTAAAAAAGTAGCCTGTCCCCTTTTTTACTTTTTTATTCTTTTTTCTAATATTTAGGCTTTCTGACACGCTGTTGAGTGGGCCGAAAATCCCGGGTCAACTCATAAATCATGTTCTCAATAAGAGTGCCATATGCTTCATCCTGATCCCTCACGTTGAAGGAAGGAATTCCGCCTTCACTTAAGCTCAGATTCGCCAAAGAGTCTTCCCACCGCACAGAATCAGTCCAGAGAGTTGCCCCTGTTTCAGTGGAATACAGCCGACTTGTCATAGAAATAGTGAAGCTCGCGCGGACTCCCATGCTTTTTATCAAAGCGCTGATGCTGACTTGTGGCTTGACGTCAGAAACACCGATCTTTCCAACAAAAACTCCCTTCACATTGAAATATTCCCCAATCGCTTTCACGGCCTCCTGATCGAGAGATGTCCTGTTGACCTGACTCAAGACTTCATCAAGGGTGCCTAGCTCGATCAGCTGGGCTCCTCTCTGAAACTGTGTAATGACCTGAAGAAAACGCTGTGTGGCCATTTCATGCAGCTGGCCCCTGGCATTTTCAGCTGAAAAAGAAACCAACCCGATGTTCCCGTATGATATCAAATCCACTGCAGGAGGCACGGTAACAATCATTGTCCGGCTGCAGCCGATAAAGAGAAGAATTATTAAGACAAGTATGTATTTTCTAAACATGGCATCCTCCTTCATATATTAATCTATAAAATTAAGGGAGAATAATGCAACTCTTAAATTAATGACTCTCACTTCAACAGGGGGACTTTGATCCCCTTTTCCTTGGCATACTGGATGGCTTTCTCATACCCAGCGTCCGCATGCCGGGCCACTCCCAGGCCTGGGTCAACTGTCAGGACTCTGCGCAGCCGCTTCTCTGTGGAATCCTGACCGTCAGCTACGATAACCATCCCGGCATGAATGGCCAGACCAATGCCCACTCCCCCTCCATGATGGACCGAAACCCAGGACGCACCGCTTATCGCGTTCAGAAGCGCGTTCAGGATCGGCCAATCCGCGATAGCATCCGAGCCGTCCTTCATTCCTTCAGTCTCTCTATTCGGCGAGGCCACAGACCCTGTATCCAGATGGTCCCTGCCAATGACTATCGGCGCTGAAATCTCGCCTTTTTTCACCAGATAGTTGATCAATGCCCCGAACCGTTCTCTCTCTCCGTAGCCAAGCCAGCAAATCCTGGAAGGCAATCCCTGAAACTTGACCTGTTTTTGAGCCTTTCTGATCCATCTCTCTAAAGGTTTATCTTCCGGAAATTCCTTGAGCACAGCTTCATCAGTCCTATAAATATCTTCAGGTTTTCCCGAAAGAGCCGCCCAGCGGAATGGGCCTTTACCCGTGCAGAAGAGTGGACGGATATATTCGGGCACGAATCCGGGGATATCAAAAGCATCTTCTAAACCGGCCTTCTGTGCCTGACCACGAATATTATTCCCATAATCAAAGGTTTTTGCTCCTCTTTTCTGGAGTTCGAGCATGGCTTCCACATGGACAACCATGGATTGATACGCTCTTTTCATATAATCTTCAGGATCTTCCTTCCGCAGTATTAAAGCCTCCTCGTAAGGGATCCCATGGGGAACGTACCCGTTCAACTCATCGTGTGCGGATGTCTGGTCTGTGAGAACATCAGGAGTGATGTTGCGTTTCACAAATTCAGGAAGGATATCTGCGGCGTTCCCAAGAAGGGCGATGGAGAGCGCTTCACCTTTATTTTTCGCCTCATCCGCAAGCTTCAATGCCTCATCCAGGTCTTCCACCATTGTATCCACATATTGAGTATCCAGCCGTCTCTGGATCCGATCTTTATCCACCTCCACAACTATTGCCACTCCTTCATTCATGGTCACAGCGAGAGGCTGAGCGCCTCCCATGCCGCCCAGTCCTGCAGTCAACACTAATTTTCTTTTCAATGTTCCCTCGAAGTGAGTCCGGGCCACGGCGGCCAATGTTTCATATGTGCCCTGGAGGATGCCCTGAGTCCCGATATAGATCCAACTGCCAGCCGTCATCTGGCCGTACATGGTCAGGCCTTTGGCCTCCAGCCGCCGGAATTCATCCCATGTGGCCCACTTCGGCACGATCAGAGCATTGGCAATCAAAACACGAGGAGCATCCGGGTGGGTTTTGAAGACAGCGACCGGTTTTCCGGATTGAACGATCAAAGTCTCATCGTTCTCGAGGCTTTTCAGGCTGGAGACGATCGCCCAGAAGCATTCCCAGTTCCGAGCCGCTTTACCCGTGCCTCCATAGACAATCAACTCCTCTGGCTTTTCTCCAACCTCCGGGTCAAGGTTGTTCATCATCATCCTGAGAGCCCCTTCCTGGGACCATCCTTTTGTGTTGAGCCGTGTGCCTCTGGGTGCCTGTATTTCCTTGTATTCATATTTTTTTGAATCAGTCATGATAGCCTCCTCTTGACGGAGTCCGATATCTCTGGCTTATATATTGACTTTAAATTATTTCTTATTAGATTGCCACTCTTCGTTCGCAATGACAAATAAGCGAGATTGCCACTCTTCGCCCGCAATGACACCCTCTCCTCTTCTAATGATCCTTCTCCCAATCAGTTATTGTATCCCGGAGTTCCCAAATTGAGCTTTAAATCTATCTATTCTTTCGATCGTTTTATCTTTTCCAACAAGCTCGAGCACATCGAAAATTCCAGGGCTCACAGGTGTCCCCACCACGAGCATCCTCACGGCATGAATGAAGAGAGCTGCTTTGACATCCTCCTTTTCAGCTCGCTGCCGTAAGACCTGCTCGATGTCATCCGCAAAAAAATCATCCATCATAAAAAAGTCATCTCTTAAAATAGGAAGAAGAGCCTCAAGCCTTTCATCCCTCAAGTGCTTCTCGACTCCGGCAGGATCAAATTCATAATCATCGGATAGAAAAGGTCTGGCTCTCACAGCAAAATCCTTAATTATCCGGCTTCTCTCTTTGAGAAGGTCGATCAATTTCAGGAACCATTTCTTTCGTTCTTGCGCCAATTCATCTTTCCAGAGATTCTCCTTTTTCAGATCTTCTTTGACATAAGGGGCAAGCTCCTCGGCTGTCATCCGGGATATCAACTGTCCGTTAAGCCATTCTAACTTTGCCAGATCAAAAATGGGACTTCCTTTACTCAGCTTCTCGAGCGAGAAGCCCTGAATCATTTCCTCAGCAGAATAAATTCTTTCTTCCTTCCCTGGAGACCAGCTCATCTGAGCCAGAAAATTCATCATGGCCTGTGGAAAATATCCTTCTTCCCTGAACTGAAGAACAGATGTCACCCCGTGCCTCTTGCTCAACTTCTTCCTGTCCGGACCGAGGATAAGGGCTAGGTGCGCAAATTCGGGAAGAATGGAGTCAAAAGCCCTGTAAAGGAGAATCTGTTTAGGAGTGTTGGTAATATGGTCATCTCCCCGGATGATATGAGTGATTCCCTGCTCTATATCATCAACGACGACTGATAAATGGTATGTGGGCAGGCCATCCCCTCTCAGAAGAACAAAATCCTCAATATTCTGGTTTTCCACGGATATATCCCCATGGATAAGGTCTGTGTATTTTATCTCTCCTTCTGGAACTAAAAACCGGATCGCATGAGGCCGATCTTCTTTCTCAAACCGCTGTTTCTCCTCTTCCGTTAGCCGAAAGCACTGGCGGTCATACTCCCAGTATTTCCCCGTAGAAGAGGCTTCCTGTTTCCTTTGTTGAATTTCTTCAGGAAGACAAAAACAGTAATACGCATAGCCTTTTTCCACGAGCTCCTCTGCCTTATTTTTATAAACATCAATCCTTTCTGACTGGAAAAATGGGCCCTCATCCCAATCCAATCCTAACCATTTCAGCCCTTTTAAAATCCCCTTACTCATCTCGTCAGAGGAGCGGGCGAAATCCGTATCTTCAATGCGGAGGATAAATTTCCCCGAATGATGGCGGGCAAAAAGCCAGTTAAATAGTGAGGTTCGGGCAGCACCGATATGGAGGTATCCGGTGGGGCTCGGAGCAAACCTGACACGAACCATATCTGAATCCTGATTTTCTTTGAATATACCACAATGAAATGGAAAGCGTAAACGGTAAAAGATGATTCGAGGATAAAGCGGTATCGATTATAAGAATATGACCGGACAGTGAGTGACTGCTGAATGATAAAGGGGCAGGTTACTTTTTTGGCTTTTGGATGTGTTGACTCCCTACGAGTTTAAGGAGTGATATTCTAGATGAAGTGTTTTGCGTTCATTAAATCCCTAATGCATCTATTATGGACTTTAAGAACTCTACTTTGGGTTCTGTACACATATCAAATTCATGCTTTATTTTCTTTGCGTATTCATCAAAAAATGTGAAATCATCCTGGTTACTCCAGTTCTGCATACTCAAGCTTTCAAGCGTTTCTTTGAGAACTTTTCCATTAATGATTTCAATAGTGTGCTGAGGCAGGCTGCTGTTTTCTTTTTCCAATAATTTTGTCGCTATTTCAATTATTCCCCGGAGAGCTTCTTGATGTCTGATAATTTCCTGTTTGACGAAAAATTGATCCTTGGGGGCTTCTGTCTGGGCAAGCTTCTCGTAAAGCTTCTTCCCCTCTTCCAGATGATTTTGCATGGCATTGACGAGACACTCGCTGTCAATTATTCTTCTCTCGTTGTACTCGTAATAACATACTTCGCCGTCTTCTTCAGGTTCTGTTTTCTTGAATTTATTCAATACTTCAATAGCATCGGAGGCGCGTCTGCCTGTAAAGGAACTGACTCTGCCTTCACCTGCTCCTGGTGCCATTTCTACTTCGGGCTTCGCCTCTTCTCCAGGTTCTATTCCCACCTTGGGCTCGATTTCAACTTCTGGCTGGGGTACAGTCCGAATTGTTTCGTCCATCTTCTCTTCAGAAGCCTCAGCCGCAACTGTCTCTCTCTCATGGATGTCGGGAACCTTCTCCTCTTCGGGTTTTACTTTGGGCTCTTCTCTGATTCCTTCTCCCGGTTGCTCTTCAGATTCCGGCTTATCCTGCCAGTGCTTCTTCCATCTCCCTGAAAACATGGTTTGCATAGTATCGCTCTCTTCGATCTCTATCTCTTTCTCCTCTGGGATCGGCTTTTCTTCTAAAGGTGTTTCTGGCTCCCTCTCCACTGGAGGAGCTTCAACTGGCTCTTTTTCCCCGAAATCAGGCGCTTTTTCCTCTTCTATGGATATTTCAGGCTCTTTCTCTTCAAGGGGCTCCTCAAAGGCCGGTTTCTCTTCAATCTCAATCTCGGGCGCCTTCTCGAACTCTGACAGAGGTTCCTCTCCCATGGATATTTCAGGCTCTTTCTCTTCAAGGGGCTCCTCAAAGGCCGGTTTCTCTTCAATCTCAATCTCGGGCGCCTTCTCGAACTCTGGCAGAGGTTCCTCTCCTATGGCCACCTCTATTTCTTTCTCAGATGGAGAAGCTTCAGCGTCTTTAACTTTCTCTTCCACTCCAAAGCTCACCTCTTCTTCCGCAGCCGGCTCGCCAATCTTTTCTTCTTCCGCCACTTCTTCTTTTTTGGGCTCAACCTCCTCGCGTTTTTCCAACATTTCTTTAATTTTCTTCACTTTCTCCAATTCTTTCGTAAAATCCACGCCTGGTTCGGCACCTTCATCCTCTGAAGCTTCTGCCTCTAGGGTTTCCAACTCAGGCACTTCTTCTTTAACTTCAGGAAACTCAACTTCCTCTTCTTTCTCTTCTTCCGGGATTTCCAGAGGGATTTCCTCTGTCTTCCGGCTCAATTCTTTCACTTTCTCGAGTTCCTCGTAAATCTTCTCTGTCAATTCCTCTATTTCCTTCTGAATCTGAACGGCCTTGTTGAGGTGTTCTTCCATCTCCTTTTTTATTTCATCGTTTGCCATCTCGATTCTCCTTTGCTTTTGATTGTATTTTATATGCGACTCGTAAAGCTGTCAAGTGGAACTTCCCCCTGTGTAAGATATAAAAAATATGGAACTTATCATGTCTCTCATGAACATATTCCCACACTTGCACAGAAAATTCAATCCTCTTCGGGTACGATTTTGGGGATGACATTTCCATCTCAACAATCCTGTTTGAAATGATTTCATTGGGGCATCTTGCTCAAGCGCCAGCCAAAACCGCTTACCGAGTTGGATTTATGCAAAAGACAGTCAAGAGTTAATCTTCCATTTATTATGTTAAAAAAAACACCAGAAGGAGATTCATTTTCTTTTTCTTGCTGAAGCGACTCTATCCGCTCCTGCAAGGTCTTTATGAAATCTCACATCCTGCCAAACAGGGAAAGAATTAAGAATAGGCTGGACTTCATCTCTCTGATTGTACGCGATCTCGAAAAGAAGAAACCCGCCTGGCTTCAAGTACACTGGGGCTCCCTGGATTAGTGGTTTGATGACCTCTAATCCTGTCTTTCCGGCCATCAGTGCTCTTTTGGGTTCATGGTCTCGTATTCCATCGTTGAGGGTTTCCCATTCTGCCTCTGAGACATAGGGTGGATTCGAGATGATAAAATCGCATTTTTCCTCCAATTGAAGCTTTTCCAGAGGAGTATACAGGCTTCCGGCGGCAACGGTCACATTGGAAACCTGCTGGCTTGACGCATTCATTCTCGCCAACCGCAAAGCTTTCCGTGATATATCTGTAGCTAAAATCCGCGTGGAGGAAAGTTCCATGGCGAGAGAAATGGCTATGTTTCCACACCCTGTCCCGATATCCACGATGATTTCATCGTCTCCTGAGGAATAATCCAAGACCTTTTCCACGAGCAATTCCGTCTCCGGCCGGGGAATCAACACTCCAGGGGCAACTTTGAATGGAACCGACCAGAATTCCTTGAATTCTGTGAGATACGGAAGCGGGATTCCCGTTAATCTCTTTGAAATCAACCGATTAAAACATTTTTCCTGGGCTTTAGAAACACTCTTATCCAGGGAAGTCAAGAGCTTCTCCTCGGAAAGAGACAGACACTTGAGTAGAAGAAGTTTGGCGTCAAGGTGGGGATGGGGGAAATCCTTGAGCAGAGACCTCCCTTTTTGGAATAATCCTTGGATTGTACTCAACGACAACTCGGTTTATTTGGATAAGCTGGTTCTTTTCTCCATCGCTTTGGACTGAAAATGGAGTGTTAACGCATTGATGATTTCGTCGATATTTCCATCGAGAACTGATTCTAATTTATGGAGTGACAGATTCAGGCGATGGTCGGTGATCCTAGACTGAGGAAAGTTATAAGTCCTTATTTTTTCACTCCTCTCCCCTGTCCCGACTTGAGATTTCCTGTCTTGAGCCATTTTTTCCTGCTGTTCTCTCTGAGCGATATTCAACAGACGAGAGCGCAGAATCCGCAACGCTTTATCCTTGTTGCGGTGCTGTGATTTTTCATCCTGACAGGATACGGCTAGCCCTGACGGCTTATGAGTCACCCGGATAGCTGTGTAATTCCGGTTGACACTCTGTCCTCCTGGACCAGAAGCTCCAAAGGCTTCAATATTCAAATCCTTCGGATCCAGTTTCACATCCACATCATCCGCCTCAGGGAGTACAGCTACTGTGACAGTGGAGGTATGGATTCTGCCACTGGCTTCAGTTTGAGGAATCCGCTGAACTCGATGCACTCCACTCTCATATTTGAGTTGAGAATAGGCTTTTTCTCCCCGGATGTTGGCTATTATCTCTTTAAATCCTCCGATGGGAGAATGGCTGGTGCTGAAAACCTCTATCTTCCATCCTTTCCTTTCTGTATACCGCGAATACATCCGGAATAAATCCTGGGCGAAAAGGGATGCTTCATCACCACCTGCGCCAGCTCTGATCTCCAGCAAGACATTCTTCTCATCATTGGGGTCCTTTGGAAGAAGCAGTATCTTAAGCTCGTCTTTAATCCGTTCCTGCTTTTTCT
>Ga0209636_10006684_pt1 | contig 11783 bp, 8 predicted proteins | sample DeeMarSWOR152_54_FD_187464 | JGI IMG/M metagenome (GOLD analysis project Ga0209636, IMG submission 187464) | Marine sediment microbial communities from White Oak River estuary, North Carolina - WOR-1-52-54 (SPAdes) (version 2) | ecosystem: Environmental > Aquatic > Marine > Intertidal zone >... | reverse complement strand
CACGTAGAAAGCATGGCGGGATAACCATTCTTCCTACAGGTCCCCTTGCGACTCTACCAGCGGTAGTTCTTCGCTCTCATCATACATCTCCTCAGGTTCTTCCTCCTCATACCCTTCTACGTGAATCTTAAGATCCTGGTATTTATCAAGGCCAGTGCCGGCGGGAATTAAACGCCCCATGATCACATTCTCTTTGAGACCCCTCAGAAAGTCAGTTTTTCCCGCAACGGCTGCCTGGGTCAGTACCTTGGTGGTTTCCTGGAAGGAGGCTGCAGATATGAAGCTGTCGGTAATCAACGAGGCTTTGGTAATTCCCAGAAATAGGGGTTCTGCAATGGCGGGTTTTCCCCCTTGGGAGAGAATCCTGGCATTCTCCTCTTCAAAGACGTGTTTTTCCACCTGATCGTCTACAAGAAAGTTCGTATCACCCACTTCTTTCACCCGAACCCGTTTCAACATCTGTCGGACAATCACCTCGATATGCTTATCGTTGATCTTGACTCCCTGGAGTTTGTAGACTTCCTGGATCTCATCCACCAGGTACTTTGCTAATTCCTTGTCTCCCAAGACTCGAAGAATATCATGTGGGTTAGCCGGTCCATCCATGAGAGGCTCACCCGCGTTGACGATATCCCCCTCATGGACACTGATGTGCTTGTCCCGTGGGAAAGAGTACTCTCGAGGTTCTCCCACCTCGGGCGTGATTTCAACCTTTCGTTTTCCCTTCACATCTTTGCCAAAAGAGACCGTCCCATTAATCTCGCTGATGATGGCGAACTCCTTGGGTTTACGGGCCTCAAAAAGTTCAGCCACCCGGGGCAGGCCACCCGTGATGTCTTTGGTCTTTGTCGTTTCTCTAGGGATTTTGACGAGGACATCCGCTGCCTCAACTCTGTCACCCTCCGTAACAAGGATATTCGATCCGACTGAGAGGAGGTACCTTGCAGCCGAGGTGGTGTCAGGTAGTTGAAGGGTCCTTCCTTTGTCGTCCTTGATGGAGATCCTGGGGCGCAGATTCGGGTCTTTTGACTCTATGATCACTTTCCTTGACAGCCCGGTGAAGTCGTCGACCCTTTCCTGCATTGTCACCCCTTCGATGATATCGCCGAACTTCACCTGCCCCGGCACCTCTGTCATAATGGGGATTGAGTAAGGGTCCCATTCGGCCAGGAGTTGGCTTGACTCGATTCTATCCCCGTCTTTTACTTTCAACTTGGCACCATAGATGACCGAGTATCGCCGTCTCTCCCGACCTTCCTCATCAACAAGGGCGATCTCCCCATTTCGGTTCATGACGACGAGGTCTCCATCTCTGTTTCGCACAGTCTTCAAATTTTCAAACTTGACTTTCCCGGGGATTCTGGCCTCCAAGGTCGTCTGTTCAGCACGACGGCTTGCAGTTCCGCCGATGTGGAACGTTCTCATGGTTAACTGGGTGCCGGGTTCCCCGATGGACTGGGCAGCGATGATGCCGATGGCTTCTCCTACGTTTACCAGACGTCCCCTGGCAAGATCCCTCCCATAGCAGAGAGCACAGATGCCCCGTTTTGACTTGCAGGTCAGAACCGAGCGGATTTTCACTCGATCTGTGCCAGCATCTACTACCCGTGTCGCCGCTTCCTCATCGATCTCATCATTGCCCTTCACCAACACCTCACCCGTAAAGGGATCTTTGATATCCTCCAGAGCGACACGGCCGAGAATTCGGCCAATCAACGGTTCAATGATCTCTCCACCCTCAATGAGGGCCGTGGCCTCTATCCCGTCCAAGGTTTCACAGTCATATTCGGTGATGATCACGTCCTGGGCCACATCTACGAGCCGCCGCGTGAGGTATCCGGAGTTGGCTGTTTTCAATGCCGTGTCCGCCAGGCCCTTCCTAGCGCCATGGGTTGAGATAAAATACTGCAAAACTGTCAGCCCTTCCCTGAAGTTTGCCGTGATGGGTGTCTCTATGATCTCTCCAGAAGGTTTTGCCATTAGACCTCTCATCCCAGCCAGCTGCCGGATCTGTTGGGCACTCCCTCTCGCTCCGGAATCGGCCATCATGAAGATTGGATTCATACTGGCGACTCGGAGCTTCTTCCCATCCCTGGTCATAACCTCCTGAGTCTCCAATTCTCTGAGCATCTCCTCGGCGATCTTCTCTGTGACTTGTGACCAGATGTCGATCACCTTGTTGTACCGCTCGCCATCGGTGATGAGCCCTTCTGTATACTGCTCCCTAACCTCCTGAACCTCTTTGTTAGCCTCTTCGAGAAACTTCTCTTTGTTGGGAGGGATCAACATATTATCGATACACATCGAGATCCCTGCCTGCGTCGCGTAACGATATCCCAGATTCTTGACCCGATCCGCCAAAAGCACAGTCTCTTTTTCTCCGGCCACGCGGTAGGTATAGTCAATGAGGTTACCCAATTCTCCCTTGTTCATTACCCTGTTGATGATTGAGAAGGGAACCTCTTTTGGGACAATTTCACTCAGGAGAATGCGGCCCACTGTGGTCTCAACCATGTCGCCATTCATTCGGACCTTTACACTGGCATGGAGGTCTGCGGTACCCGTATCATATGCGATGCGAACCTCCTCAGGATTAGAGAAAACACCCCCCTCTCCTTTGGAGTCAGGCCTTTTCTTCGTCATATAGTATATGCCGAGCACAATATCCTGCGTCGGCACGATGATTGGTTTCCCGTGGGCGGGGGACAGGATATTGTTGGTAGACATCATCAGAACTCGAGCCTCAGACTGAGACTCGACCGAAATCGGAATGTGAACAGCCATCTGATCCCCATCAAAATCGGCGTTGAAAGCAGAACAAACGAGGGGGTGGAGCTGAATAGCTTTCCCCTCGATCAGAACCGGTTCAAAGGCCTGAATGCCCAGCCGGTGAAGCGTCGGAGCCCGGTTCAGGAGAACGGGATGTTCCCGGATGACCTCGTCCAGGACGTCCCAAACCTCCGGTTTTTCCTTTTCCACCATCTTTTTTGCGCTTTTGATGGTCGATACAAGGTTTTTTTGTTCTAATTTATTGTAAATAAACGGCTTAAAAAGCTCCAAGGCCATCTTCTTCGGGAGGCCACATTGATGGAGTTTCAGCTCCGGTCCCACGACGATGACGGAACGCCCCGAGTAGTCCACCCGCTTTCCCAGGAGATTCTGGCGAAACCGTCCCTGCTTCCCCCGAAGCATATCGCTGAGAGACTTGAGGGGTTTCTTATTGGCTCCAAGGATGGTGCGACCCCTCTTCCCATTGTCAAACAGCGCGTCAACAGCCTCCTGAAGCATTCTTTTTTCGTTTCTAATGATGATGTCCGGCGCATTCAGTTCGAGCAACCTTTTGAGGCGATTATTCCGGTTGATCACCCTTCGGTACAGGTCATTCAGGTCAGACGTTGCAAACCTGCCACCGTCCAGTGGTACCAGAGGCCTGAGATCAGGGGGAATCACCGGAATGACTTCCATGATCATCCATTCAGGCTTGCTCCCCGAATCTCTAAAAGCCTCAATGATCTTGAGCCGCTTAGCGAGCTTCTTTTTCTTGGCCTCAGACGTCGTCTCTCGCATCTCGAACCGCAGCTGCTCAGAGAGTTCCTTGACTTCTGTTGCGGCCAGAAGAGTTCGAACGGCCTCTGCCCCTTGTCCCACAACCAGATCGGGGAATTTCTTCGTGGCTTCGCGACACTTCTCCTCTGAGAGAAGCTCGCCTCTCTTTAGGGGAGAACTCCCCGGCTCAAGAACGACATGGGCCTCAAAGTAGAGAACCCGCTCCAGATCCCTCAGGGTCATGTCGAGAAGAATGCCGATCTTGCTCGGGATGCTCTTCAGAAACCAAATGTGGGCCACCGGGGTTGCCAGTCGGATATGGCCCATCCTCTCACGCCGAACCTTGGACTGAATAACCTCTACACCGCATTTCTCGCAGACGATGCCGCGGTGCTTCATTCGTTTGTATTTGCCGCAATTGCACTCATAGTCCTTGACCGGACCGAAGATCTTCGCACAAAAGAGCCCGTCCTTCTCTGGCTTGAAGGTCCGGTAATTGATGGTTTCTGGTTTCTTCACCTCTCCGTGCGACCATGATTCGATCTTTTCAGGGGACGCAATGGAGATTCGAATTGCATTGAAACTTAAAGGACTCTTTGGTTTCTCGAGAAAGCTGAGGTAGTCTTCCAAGATATCCTCCCTACTTATTTGGGTTATTGGTCAGTTGTTCGCTGTCGGCTGACATTCTTGTCTTCGATGAGTTCCACATCGAGACCGAGGCTCTGTAGCTCCTTGACCAGGACGTTGAACGATTCCGGCAACCCAGGCTCCAAGGCATGTTCACCTCTCACAATTGCCTCGTAGGCTCTGGTTCTTCCTCCCACATCGTCAGATTTGACGGTGAGGAATTCCTGGAGAGAGTGGGCCGCTCCATAGGCCTCGAGAGCCCAGACCTCCATCTCGCCCAACCGTTGCCCACCGAACTGTGCTTTTCCACCCAGAGGCTGCTGAGTCACCAACGAATAGGGCCCAATCGATCTGGCATGAATCTTCTCATCCACCAGATGATGTAGCTTCAGCAGATACATGTATCCGACTGTCACTTTCTGATCGAAGGGTTTGCCTGTCCTGCCGTCATAAAGCGTCGTCTGACCACTGATGGGAAGATTGGCCCTTTCAAGGGTGCTCTTAATCTCCTCCTCGGATGCGCCATCGAAAACTGGAACAGCCATATAGACGCCCTGACTGATCTTCCTGGCCAGCTCCCTGACCTCGTCGTCGCTACAGCCATCGACATACTCGGCAATATCCTTGGACCCGTAGACAGATTTGATCTGCTTTCTCAGAGCGTCAGGACTGTAATTCTGCTCCAAGAACCTCTGAATCTGATACCCCAATCCCTTGGCTGCCCACCCCAGGTGAGTTTCGAGAATCTGCCCAACATTCATCCGCGAGGGAACTCCCAGGGGGTTCAAGATAACCTCAACAGGTGTTCCATCCTCGGTGTAAGGCATGTCCTCTTCCGGCAGAATCCGGGAGATGATGCCTTTGTTGCCATGTCTACCGGACATCTTGTCGCCCACCGAAAGTCGCCGTTTGATGGCCACATAGACCTTGACCGTCTTGATGACCCCAGGAGGGAGTTCATCCCCGAGTTTGAGCTTGGCAGTTTTCTCTTCGAATTTTTCCCTCACGCGATCCATTTGCGCTTCGGCACCTTCCAGAATATCTCTGAGTCTGAGTTCAACCATCTCGGCGCCCACTGGAACATCAACCAACCTCGTTGTGGGGATCGATTTAAGGGCCTCCGTTGTGATCTTCTTACCAGCCTCCAGGAGAACGCTTTCCGTCTTGTGATCCACCAAAGGTGCCGTCAGTTTCTTTCCTACCAGGAGTCGTTCCATTCTTTTTCTGGCGCTCTCACTAATGATTCGGATCTCATCCGATTGATTCTTCAGAAATCGGGCCCGTTCCTGATCCTCGATTGCCTTCGTTCTCTCGTCCTTTTCCACACCCTTCCGGGAGAAAACCTTCGCGTCGATCACGATACCCTCGATACCGTGGGAGACCCGGAGGGACGTATCCCTGACATCGCCGGCTTTTTCCCCGAATATCGCCCTGAGGAGTTTTTCCTCAGGAGAAAGCTGAGTTTCTCCCTTTGGTGTGACCTTTCCTACCAGGATGTCCCCGGGAGCTACCTCGGCGCCTATCCGAATGATTCCGCTCTCATCCAAGTCCTTCAAGGCCTCCTCTCCTACATTGGGAATATCCCGGGTGATTTCCTCCTTACCGAGTTTGGTATCTCTGGCCGCACATTCCAGTTCCTCGATATGGATTGAGGTGTAGGCGTCATCTTTCAAAAGCTTCTCACTCATGAGAATTGAATCTTCGAAATTGTAGCCCCCCCAAGGCATGAAAGCGACCAGGACGTTACGACCAAGAGCGAGTTCGCCCATATGGGTGGCTGGACCATCAGCGATGATCTGGCCACTTTTGACCCGTTGTCCTTTGGAGACAATCGGCTTTTGATTGATGCAGGTGTTCTGGTTGGACCGTTGATACTTTATGAGGTTGTAGCTGTCCACACCTGGATCGTCGTCCTCACCGACCTGATCGCAGCGGACCACGATTCTCGAAGCGTCGACCTCTTCCACGACCCCATCTCTTGTGGCCACTATTGTCACCCCTGAATCTCTTGCCACAATCCTCTCCATCCCAGTCCCAACGAGGGGTGCATCGGTTATGAGAAGGGGAACAGCCTGCCGTTGCATGTTCGATCCCATGAGCGCCCTGTTGGCGTCGTCATGTTCTAAGAAGGGAACCAGGGAGGTCGCCACGCTCACGAGCTGTTTAGGAGAGACATCCATGAAGTCGACCTCCTCAGGCTTCACCATCGCGAATTCGCCACCCTTTCTCGCCGAAACAAGGGGATTGGTAAAACGTCCCTTCGAGTCTAATGGTGCGTTGGCCTGGGCAATCACCGCCGCCTCCTCCTCCAGGGCGAAGAGGTACCGGATTCGATCGGTCACTCTGCCGTTAATCACCTCCCGGTACGGCGTCTCTATGAAGCCATAATCATTAATCCTGGCATAGGTACTGAGAGAAGTAATCAGCCCAATGTTGGGTCCTTCGGGTGTCTCAATGGGGCAGATCCGGCCATAATGAGTGGGATGAACGTCCCGGACTTCGAAGCCAGCCCGTTCCCTGGTAAGACCCCCGGGTCCCAAAGCACTCAACCTCCTTTTGTGGGTTATTTCGGATAGGGGATTGGTCTGATCCATGAACTGCGATAGCTGGCTGCTCCCAAAAAATTCCTTTATGACTGCGGAAAGGGGCTTTGAGTTAATCAGATCATGAGGCATCAAGGTTTCGATCTCTTGGAGGCTCATCCGTTCCCGAATGGCCCTTTCGATTCGCACAAGGCCGATGTGATACTGGTTCTCCAGGAGTTCACCGACCGTTCGGACTCTCCGGTTTCCCAGATGGTCGATATCATCGACCGTTCCACGACCGTCCTTCAGATTGTTCAGATACCTGACGACTTCCAGAATATCCTCACGTCTGAGAACCGTCTCATCCTCTGGTACATCTTTCAGCCCCAGCTTATAGTTGAGCTTCATCCTCCCTACTCGGGACAGGTCGTACCGTTCTGGGTTGAAGAACAGGTTGTAGAATAGGCTGGTTGCTGTGTCTAGGGTGGGAGGGTCCCCTGGACGCAGACGCCGATAAATCTCCACAATGCCCTTCTCTGTCTCTTTCTGCTGGGGGAGTTTGCCTGGCTCGGTCTGGGCCAGCCGTTCCTTTTCTTCCTTTGTCAAGGAGAGTTTTTCTACGGCCAGGGTGTCTCTCAGCGAAGAACTCACCGTAATGTTGTCTATGAAGAGGAGGTCAAATTCCGGGATCTTTCGGGCATTAAACTCATGGAGCAGTTTCTCAGTGATCACTTCGTTGCATTCGGCTATCATCTCGCCCGTTTCTCGGTCCACTACCTCTTCGGCGACATACTTGTCTATGAGATCCGATTCGCTTGCTATCAAAGTGTTATGACCGGCCGCTTCGAGCCGTTTGATCATCGCTTTGTTAATCTTTCGCAGCTTTTTTACAATTACCTGACCCGATTCAGGGTCGATAATGTCCTCCAGAGATTTCTGCCCCTCCAGAAGGTCAAAGGGAACCTCCTTGACAAACCTGCCATCTCTGATATGGACTTTTTCTCGTCGATAAAAATAATCAAGCAACTCCTGGGTTGAATACCCTAGAGCCTTGAGGAGCACCGTCACAGGTAGTTTTCTTCGTCGGTCGATTCGTACGTAAAGAATGTCTTTGCTGTCGAATTCAAAATCGATCCACGAACCTCTGTAGGGAATGATTCGAGCATAGTACAGAGGCTTCCCTCCGCTTTTTCCCTTATCGTGGTCAAAAAACACGCCGGGAGATCGATGAAGCTGACTGACGATGACCCTTTCCGTCCCGTTGATGATGAAGGTTCCGTTAGTAGTCATGAGAGGGATTTCCCCGAAGTATACTTCCTGCTCCTTCATCGCCTTGATATCCCGCCTACCGGTCTCATTGTCGACATCATAGAGGACCAGACGGAGGGTCACCTTGATTGGTGCTGCGTAGGTGGCTCCTTTCAGGACGCACTCGTCCACGTCGTACTTGGGATCTCCCAGACGGTAGCTCACGAATTCGAGCGAGGCGGTATCATAGAAATCAGTGATTGGAAAGACACTCTTGAAGACCCCCTGAAGTCCCATATCTTCTCTCTCTTCAGGAGACCGATCGTGTTGCAAGAACTTGTTGTAAGACTGAATCTGGATGTCGATCAGGTTCGAGACACCCGCAACCTCTTTAATTTTTGAAAAAGGTTTTCGAAGTCCTTGGTTGTTTTCTATCCACATAGGCATACCCTACCCCTTCTCCTCATTCAAGAAATGGCGATACGATCAATGTCTTAAGGGCGATTCAATTGCAGAACTACTTAACCTCTACCGTGCCCCCAGCTTCTTCCAGTTTTTTCCTGACGGTCTCTACTTCTTCTTTTGAGATACCTTCCTTGACAGCCTTGGGTACGCCTTCGACCAAATCCTTGGCCTCTTTCAGGCCGAGACCTGTCAGCTCTCTAACTGCCTTGATCACTTGAATCTTCTTTTCGCCATAGGCTGTCAGAATAACATCGAATTCACTTTTTTCTTCTTTTAGTGCCGCCTCAGCCGCTCCTGCTGGAGCCATGGCCCCCACGACAACTGGGGCTGCCGCGGTGACACCAAACTCCTCTTCCAGCTCTTTGACAAACTCTGAAAGCTCAAGGACGGTCATGTTTTTTATGAAGTTTTTGACATCTTCTCTTTTCACCTCTGGCATGCCATTCTCCTTTTCCATTCATTGAGTAGATTCACGGTTTATCAGGCCATTCAAGGCTGTCCGATCCCTCAAAACCGCGGGATATTCCTATCCCCTTGCCTTTTGCAGGCGAATTGCGTTCAATACCTGGAGAAGCTTCTGTAGATTCGCAGAAAGGACGTTGACTAGACGGGTCGGTCCCGCTTCCAGGACCAACATCAGGCTTCCCAACAGCACTTCTCGACTCGGGATCTCGGCCAGTCTCTTGACGCCTTCCTGATCGACAAGCCTCCCTTCAACCATTCCCCCTTTGATTTCAAGGTTGGGCAGTGTTTTACTAAATTCCTCCAGAATCTTTGCAGGGGATAACGGATCATCGTACGAGACGGCAAGCGCAGTAGGTCCTCTGATATGATCGATCAGGGGTTCGAGGTCGGTGTTTTTGAGGGCCAGTTTTAGCAATTCATTTTTCACCACCCGGTACGTCACAGAGGCCTCCCGAAGCTGATTCCGGAGGCGACCTATTTCCACAACATTCAGGCCTCGATAGTCTGTGAAAATGGCGGTCTTGACTCCACCGAGTGATCCGTGTAATTCCTCGACAATCCGCTCTTTTTCTTTTCTAAGCAACGGTGATCCCTCCTCGTTCCCACCTCATTTCAACAGACTGCGCACCTGAAGCGGATCGACCTTTACTCCTGGGCCCATGGTGGTCGACAGGGCGATTCCCCTCAGGTAGACTCCCTTACTGGTGGAAGGTTTCGCTCGCATGATAACGTCCAAAAGGGATCGAGCATTTTCGGCAAGTTTTTCGACACCAAAAGAAACCTTTCCCAATGGGGCGTGAACGATACCGGCCTTTTCCACCCGGAATTCGACTTTCCCCCCCTTGATCTCATTGACGGCTCTGGCTACATCAAAGGTCACTGTTCCAACTTTCGGATTGGGCATGAGTCCTCTTGGCCCTAGGATCTTCCCTAGTCTTCCTACTTGACCCATCAAATCCGGGGTAGCTACCGTCTTGTCAAAATCAAGCCAGCCACCCTGGATTTTTTCGATTAGATCCTCAGCCCCGACATAGTCGCTCCCCGCCTCTTCGGCCTCTTTTGCCTTCTCCCCTTTTGCGAATACAAGAATACGACTCGTCTTTCCCGTCCCATGAGGCAGGACTACACTACCGCGGACCATCTGGTCCGCTTTCTTGGGATTTACCGCGAGGCGTATGGCGATGTCGATGGTTTCATCAAATCTGGCATGACTTGCTTCCGTAACCAGCCGAATCGCCTCTTCCAATTCGTACTTTCTTGTCCGGTCTATCTTCTCTTTTGCTTCGATATACCTTTTTCCTCTATTTCTCATGGCTCCTTACTCAATCTCAATTCCCATACTCCTGGCTGTTCCCTCAACTGTCCGAATCGCTCCGTCCAGGTCGAGTGCATTTAAGTCGGGGAGTTTGATCTTCGCAATCTCTTCGATCTGGCTCCTGGTAACCTTACCTACCTTTGTTCGATTGGGCTCGCCGGAACCCTTAGCGATTTGGGCTGCCTTTTTCAGAAGGATAGAAGCGGGAGGGGTTTTGGTTATGAATGTGAAGGATCGATCGGAATAGACTGTGATCACTGCCGGGATGATCGTCCCCTCCTGCCCTTGGGTCTTCGCGTTGAAGGCCTTACAAAACTCCATGATGTTGACACCATGCTGACCCAAGGCAGGACCCACAGGGGGAGAGGGGTTTGCTTGTCCCGCAGGGATCTGTAATTTGATGATACCGAGAACCTTTTTTGCCATGATCAAACTCCTGATGCAGTTTCCGACCCTATCACTCTGCTCCTCTCGATTCTACTTCCACCGAGTTCTTCTGTCAGGAAAGGGCCCTCGACCCTCTCTCACGGCATGCCCCCAAGAGCCTCAACCTTTCTCGATTTGAACAAAATCCAGCTCTACAGGAGTGGCCCTGCCAAAGATGGAGACCAGTACCCTGACTTTTCTCTTTTCTGGCCTCACCTCCTCCACTGTACCAACGAAGTTTATGAAGGGACCGTCAATAACTCGGACGGTGTCGCCTGGAGAAAAAGAGACCTTCGGCTTCGGCTTGGTGATGCCTTCCTTGATTTGGGCGACCACTCCCTCCACTTCCTCCTCGGAAATCGGTGTGGGGTTTGTGCCATGTCCGGCAAAACCAGTAATCTTGGGGGTGCCCTTTACGATATGCCAAGTCTCGTCATCCAATGCCATTTTGGCAAGGATGTAGCCTGGAAAAATCTTCCTCTGGGAGGTCCTCCGCTTTCCTTTGACGAGTTCCACCACGGTCTCGGTGGGTACTAGGATTTCGCCAAAACAGTCGGCCTTGCCAAAGTTTTTGATTCGTTCCTCAAGACTGGCCTTTGCCTTGTTCTCATACCCCGAATACGTATGAATCACATACCACTTTTTTGTCATGATGCGCTCTAGAGAATTCCTTGCGTATAGATATTGAAAAGAGAAGAGCTATAAGACCAACCGAATTAGACGGGACAGTCCCACATCGACGATTCCCAGGAAAAAGCCGAAAATGAAGACAGAAATCAAGACTATGATGGTGGCATATATCGTGTCCTTTCGGGAGGGCCAAGTTACCTTTTTCAGCTCGATTTTGACTTCTCTCAGGAACTGCGTGATCGCCTCAAATCGACTTGTCATGACTTCCTTCTAAGACGAGTTGGCAGGCCAGGAGGGATTCGAACCCCCAACTTCCGGATTTGGAGTCCGGCGCTCTATCCGTTAGAGCTACTGGCCTACATTCTTTGGTTGTTCGATCATTACAGATGGATTACCGAACTGGAACTCCCTGTCAATTCTGTTGGACGTGTGGGGCTTGGTATCTATGGAACGATGAATGCCTCAGGTTGAATATGAACCACGTTTGAGTACCGTTCTCACAGCCGGTCACTTCGTCTCCCTATTTCGTCTCCCTA
>Ga0209636_10006683_pt1 | contig 11784 bp, 8 predicted proteins | sample DeeMarSWOR152_54_FD_187464 | JGI IMG/M metagenome (GOLD analysis project Ga0209636, IMG submission 187464) | Marine sediment microbial communities from White Oak River estuary, North Carolina - WOR-1-52-54 (SPAdes) (version 2) | ecosystem: Environmental > Aquatic > Marine > Intertidal zone >... | reverse complement strand
ATTTTCTCAAGAATCAAGGTTTCAAAGCTCAAATTTTTATCCCTCTTTTTCTTTACTCTGTCTGGTTGCTTTACATTGTCTGGTTGGTTTAAAAAGATTTTCCAAACGTTGCTATGTAACTTTCTTCCAGTCACAGCTACCTTTTTCATTTTCATTCCCTTTCAAACCTCAAGAAAAACAGTAGTAATGAGCTTGCCTAGTGAGAATCTTGCGCGCGAGCGCAAAAAAGCAGAAAAAAAGGACAAAATTTTTAGGTTTTGTGTCCCACTTGTTAATCAGTGAATTAATTGGACGATCTCGATATTTCCATTCTGAAGATGTTGACAACTAACAGTCGAATGTCGGATCACAGCATAGCCAAAAGGCTTCAAGTTACCACAAACACGGTGAAGAACAGGATAAGAAATTTAATGAAAGAAGGGGTTTTGCATGGATTCGAGACCCATCTGAGCGCAACTTTTTTCAACGCTACTCACTGCTGGCTAAGCGCACAACTATATGGCAACGAACCTGAGGGAGAGATTGTTGAGGAACTTGGCAAAATTGACAAAGTGAGTTTCATTATGCCCACCACGGAAAATTTGATGTTAATAGCAATGGATTTTTTCAACTCAACCGATCTTGATGACACTATACAACAGACGAGTGGGAGAAAAGGGATAACCGGGATACAGACATACATCTACTCGTCGCAACACCTTCACAAAAAAATTGACATCTCACCGTTAGACTGGAAAATCATCAAATCCATCAGGTTCAACAGCAGAAAAAGTCCAAGCGAAATCGCAAGGGAATGTGGCATTTCAACAAGAACCGTGAACAGAAGACTGAATAGACTCTACGATGGCGGAGTTATCCACCACATAATAGCCTTTGATCCGATGGCGTCGAAGGGCACCATAGTTTACGGAATCTTCGCGGAATATGACACGAGGTTCCCTCGATACAGAATTGTAAAATCAGTCGCTGGTAACGTGAAAAATCTCTTCAACCATTTCGTCATGGTTAACTCACCAACTATATTGATGATATTCTTCGGAAAAAGATTCAGCGACATCTACGACAGCGAAAACGCTATAAAAGCTGTGGAAGGAGTCAGGTCCATAAAAACGTATTTTTGCACAAAAGTCTACCACTTCAAAGACTGGAGAGACAAACTAATCGAGAAAAACACAGAATAACATACATTTCTCCCACGCTTCAATTAAGGAAAAAATTCTACATTCAGAACGTATCGTTTTGTTCTTATAGTTGTGTATTAGACTTATGGCTGAAATCTGTGGGTAATAAAGGTGGTTAAAGGCGTAAAATTTAGTTACCAACTTCCTCCGCACACGCCTGATTTGATTTTCGACATAGCCTCTTTACCTTGAAGAAAAGGAGTTTGCCTCAGTTTTTATGGCTGACCACCTCGTGGGCATTGCCGTTAGAAGGTTCGACTTCCTTGACGCTTGCAACGTTTTAAGTGCAATGGCCATGAAAACCAAACGCTTGAAACTAGGATCCTGCGTAACGGACCTTCAGAGGAAACACCCGGCTGTTTTGGCGCAAACTACTATGACCCTTGACCATTTGTCTAACGGTAGAGCTATTCTAGGGATAGGAGCAGGGGAAGCCATGAATATGGATCCGTACGGTATTATTTTCTAACTTGATGTCGGGTACTAAACTTCCATGTTTTTGTGTGAAGCAGAAAAATTTAAACATGAATGGGGAGTCCTCCATATATGCAACAAACTAAGGTGAAAAGCATGGTGTGGTTAGGCGCCATCGTCGCACAACTGAGCAAACAAGCCTCTTTTCTGTTAGTTCAATATTCTTTCAGGGTTTAAAATGGAACTTAGATCACATATTAAACAGGCGTTCAGAAAGCTTTCTGAAATAAAAAAGGGACGTTTGCATCTTCTTTTGTTATCTTCTTTTTTTATACCTATCCTTCTAATTTTGTTCCTTGACTTTTTTGATATCGAAGCCTTTGCTTCATTTAATCAAACATTTATGTTCGACTTAACGTGGAAAGGGAGGATGTTTTACCTGCTTTTTATGTGGCTACTCTTATTAGAGTCTATACTGGATTGGGAGGTTATCATCGAAAAGCATTACAGATTTCAGAACCGATTTCGTGTCCTCTTGATCGGCATTTTTACAGCGGTTCCTTCAGTTTATATTTTAAGTGTCAACTTTCTCGGCTTTAACCAAATGATTCTTAACCTCGGTCAAACTCTACATATTAGACCAGATTTCATTGGCGATTGGATATTATCAGTCGAATATCTGATATTCACATCGTTTTTCATATCTGCAACATGGCTGGCATATGGACTTACTGGACTCAAAAGTTCATCTATCTCGCTGTCTCTTCTTGCAGGAATAGGCTTTATTTATCTGGTGGACACAATCTGGCCATACGGTACTTTTGAACCGATGCAATTATTGGCGGTTCCCACAGCAGCATGCGCAACAGCATTACTGGATCTCTTGGGATATAACGTCGGATTGTCATATTCATCCTCGACTTCTTCCCTGGAATACGGGTCTCTTCCTCTAATGACCGTCGGAGCGGGAGGAGAAACTGTGCGGGCGAGTGTAGCGTGGCCCTGCGCTGGAGTCCACAGCCTACTCCTTTTCACCCTAATTACACTAGTCTTCTTCAAGAAAACGACAATGCAAAGAGAAAGAAAAATAGTGTTTTTCTTGGTCGGAGTCGCTGGAACATATTTAACCAACATTTTTAGAATAGCCTCTTTCTTCACAATCTCTATACATTATGGATCGGAAGCTGGTTTGGTCTTTCACAACTCCTACGGAGAACTATATTTCATCGCTTGGATGCTCTTATACTTTATAATCATAGTAGTCATTCAATCAGGCAAAATCAATAGATTTACGCAAGCCTTCCGAAAAAGTTTAAGAATGCTTAGGGTTTTTGGCCACAGATGAGGCGCCGTAAAGAAAACAAAAGCAAGATTGCTCGACAAAAGCTTAAAGGAGATGGATCCTGCGCGCAATCATTTGTTATTCTGTTTCGTTGGAAGAGAGTGTCAACACTTATTTCTTATTTCGCGTGACTAACAATTTTTGAATCATTGAAACTTTTTGTAATGTCACAGCACCGTGTTTTGCGGCACCCCAGACAGAAAGGGCGTCACTGAAACCCCAGAATAGTATCAATCGATATATTATGATTGCATTTTGCATCAATAGACTCTTTGTTTACTGATCAACATTGCATATAGAACAATCTTCCGCATAGCTTAAATATGGCTAAGGCACAAACATAGTAAATCACGAAGAGGTACCTCGTCCAATTGACGAGTCGTCTCTTCCAAAAAATGAAAAGAGGAAGGAGAATAATGAAAAAAACAGTTCTAATGCCAAATAAGATAAGAGCCGTTCTGATAACGACAATCCTAATGCTGAGCCTAATACCAATAGTCCTGCACGTTGAACCCGTCTTGGCAAGTTCGACCGGACCAAGTCTTGTTGTAGACGACGCCATAAATAGGATTAACGCAACACTCGGTGTTAAATCAGGATCGATTGCAACTGCTGTAGGTACAGTTACTAACATTGGAACTACGAGCCTTTCAGGACTCTTAACGGCAATATTCATCAGAGAAGATGCACACGGGCTAGTTCCTTCAGATATAACCGGCGAATGGTCTCCAGACGACACAAGCTGGTTCCCAATGGCGGCCGCCGTCGCCCCTACTTCAGTTGCGTGGGATGTAGAACTCACACTCGGTGCCCCAGGAGGGTATCCACTGGCTGTAAATGGAAGCAGCACCACTTACATCAGACTAACCGCCCACAAAGACGTTGGCACTTCCAGCGCCGCCCCGAGGCAGCAAACCGTTGCTGTCTTCGTCTACAAGGACAACGACATCAGCTATAGCTACAGCGCAGGCGACACCATGTACTCACAATCACCCGACGACTACCCAGTAAAGATCGATTTAGAAATTGTGCATACGGCAGAGATTGAAGGAACGGGAGAATTCTACTACAACATCCAAGACGCAGTGAACGCCGTCACTTCAACAACGATAATATTGTTTCCCGGAACCTACGGTCCGTTTACGGTTTCTGGAAAGAGTGGCCTCACCATAGTTGCCAACGGTGCGGTTGTTGTCAAAGGCAGTCAGAGCGTGGCCACCAACTACGCAAATCGAGACGCAGTGATCTTTGTTGAAGATTCTACAGATGTAACTTTGGACGGTTTGGACATCGAAGGTGAAGGTTTAGGTGCAACCAACACTAAGAATTACGGAGTAATATTTGAGGAATCCAGCGGCACCATAAAAGACTGTACAGTTTCACCTAACACCATTGGAGACATGTACAGCCAAGCAGTAGGAACATGGGATGATTCAGATCTAACCGTTGAGGATAGCACCATTGAAAACTTCGGTAGAATTGGAGTATTCTATTATAGCGGGTGCACTGGAGGAGTGTATGACAGCGAGATAGTAGGCCAAGTCTACAGCGATGAGAACAAGGTGAATTATGGAATCGAGGTAGAAGGCTGGAGCGTTGGTTGTGACATTGAAATCGTTGGAAACGAAATTTACAGCTGTGATAATACGTATTCCCCAGAGCCGCTTTGGTCATCTGCTGCAATAGTAATAGATGGATGGCTTGCTATGGAGGGTTACAGTGCATACATGCAATCTTCCACAGTTGAGATAGAAGGCAATGACATTAATGACAACTACTACGGAATTGAAGTGGTTGCAAACTCGTTATCCCACGCGCATCACAACAATATCTACAACAACAGAGAATACGGTGTTGTCAGCGACCCTGACGAATTTGGCAACAACGTGACATTTGACGCTCGTTTTAACTATTGGGGAAGTTGGTTGGGACCTTTCCACAATGATACAAATCTACCGGGATTCGGAAACGGGGTCACCGACAATGTAGCTTATAGTCCTTGGCTTGAATTCGTTGCGGGAACAACGCCTATGACCTATCACGTCAACCCAACTGGAAAGATTCAAGACGCAATACATGACGCCAGTTCAGGCGACACAATCAGAGTCCACGATGGAACCTACAACGAGGCATTGTACATCAACAAGACTCTCACAATCAAAGCTTTCAGCAAACCCATTATCAAAGGAAGTCAGTCATTTACGACAAACTACATGAGTAGTCCATTTACCAGAAAGGCGGTGATTTTTGTCGTTAACTCCACAAACGTTGTCATTGAGGGACTAGACATAGAAGGTGAGGGGTTGGATGGATATAACGCTGGAATTGTATACGTGTATTCGGGTGGCGAAATAAGAGACTGCACTGTTTCCCCAAATACTGTTGGTGACATGTATTCTTTGGGCGTGGAAGCTCGAGGTTGCAGAGACTTGAGCGTCAGCAGATGCACGATTATGGAATTCGGCAGAATTGGCGCCTACTTTGCCAACTGCACTGGTGGAGTATACGACAGCGAAATAATAGGTCAAGTCTACAGTGAAGAAAACAAAGTAAACTATGGAATCGAAGTGGAGCCTCATCAGGGTGCATGCGTAATGGATATCATTGGAAATGAGATCTACAACTCAGACAATACATACTCGCCGGAACCATTATGGTCATCTGCAGGCATAGTCATAGATGGATGGAAATACTACCAGGATACGCCGTCTTCAACGGTCGTGATAAGCTACAACGACATTCATGACAACTACCATGGAATTGAAGTGGCTGCAAACTCACTCTCCTATGCACGTTGCAACAAAATCTATGACAACCGAGAGTACGGTGTTATAAGCACCCCTGATTCTTTCAACAACAATGTGACGTTTAATGCAGTGTGGAATTGGTGGGGCAGCGACACTGGTCCCTACCATCCGACGACGAATCCTAGTGGAACTGGAGATGAAGTTAGTGACTACGTGGATTATGAACCATGGAAAACACAGGTTACTCTGAAGGTGGAGCCTACAACCTATCAAGCCAAGCACATAAATGAAACTTTCAGCATCAACGTAACCATCAACGATCTAAGTGAAGACTGGAAAATGGTAAGCGTTCAATTCCGACTCAGCTACAATAGTACACTACTAGAAGTGTTAGACGTGGCTGAAGGCCCATTCATGAACCAGGCTGGACTTACCTTATTCATCTACCAAATTGAAGACGACGGCATATACGGACCCCACGTGCTGGTTGGCATCCTGCTCATGCCACAATGGACCACGTTCCCCCATGGAAGCGGAACCTTAGCCACCATAACCTTCAACGCCACGTACTGTCAAAGAGAGGATCCGATTTTTCTAGCATCGTGCGATTTGACATTAGTTGACACCATCTTAGTTAACAGTGATGTTGAAGACGTTCTTCATGACGTGGAAAATGGTCACTACGAAATCGAATGTCACATCTGCGACCTAAATATGGACGGAAGAGTTGACATGAGAGACATATCATATGCTGCCAGAGCCTTTGGAGCTTATCCAGGCCATCCAAGATGGGATCCAGTGATTGACATAAACGGCGACGGAATGATCAACATGCGCGACATAGCTTATGTCGCTCGCCACTTTGGATGGGACTGCTGAAAGCAAACCATTCAACAAACAACTACCCCCCATTTTTTTGGAAGATAACACATACTCAAAATGGGCAAAACACAACTGAGAATAGCCCAGCTGAACTTCATTTATGACACTTTCCAGAACCCTCAACCCCACAGTATCATGCGCGCGCATTGACACAGCAAGTAGAGCACAAGACCAAACTTTGGACTCACAATCAATATGCTGAAAGATCTTTTCAAATACATGAAACTGATTCTCTAGACGCGGTCTAGTTCTTCCACGGACTTTGCTTTTCGTTTTTCTAGAATCAAACTTTGAAGTAAATGAACGGTTGCTTGGTTGGCGCGCGCATTTGGCATAAACGTGTTTGTTTCTACAGTATCCGTGCTAGAGGCATCAAGCATGAGTTGAACAGTATAGCTTCCAGCATCCTTGGGGTAATATTTCAATATGCTGTTGTATCCTTGATCTTGAAAATACATTTTTTCTGCACCTACTTCGTTCATTGTATCTTCTACTGCTGTATCCACCGTATTTTCTTGGGCTAAACATTGAAGCAGGCATGTCGTTGCGTAGTCGGTATGAGGTGTGCTAACCAGTCCGTTCCAGCCTATACAAATTTTGGCACCTTCTTTTATGAATGCCTCAGCTGTCCTGTTGTATTTTAGTCCGTCGCATCCCATCATGATAACCGTAGTGTCTCTAAAGTTTCCATATTCTTCGATGAAATTAGGAGTTATCGCAAAGTAACTTTCGCCGCGTTCGCGTTCTTCCTCGGTGAAGTATGCTTCTACGAGTCGCTTACGATATGCGTCCTCATGGTAAGCGAGAGGAATGTTATCAGGGTCGTAATGTTCGGAAGTGAAGAGGCCAAGAGACTCTGTTGTCCCTATTAGTGCTGAATGCACTCTAAGAACAATTAGGCCGTAACCCCGAGCGAGGAGACTCTTATAGAAATCGACAGTGACTTCCTCTCCTCCGTAATAGTCTACAACAAAGCCAGCTTTCTCCAGAACATTTTTAGACGCATTGACGAATGTTTGGTTAGCCGTCTCATTTCTGAAACTTAAGTGGTCGACTATGGCCGCTTTGCGCACCCACGCTTCCGGCGGTGATTGATGTAGATAAAAATAGGTGAGAATGCATGCTAGAACGAAGGTGATAGCGATAATCCCGTATAATAGTCTCTTCCCAGTTTTCCTGCGTTTCCTTCTTCCGCTGCCCATACTATAGTCGTTCCCCGCTAGTGCTATGAGTCTTCAATGTTGCTGTTTTAGTGTCTTGTATCTGCGTCTAATTAAGATAATTGTTAGAGCTACAGCGGCTAGGAGAACGGGAGCTAAGCCTATTTTCGGAGTCAAGCCAGTTCTCGGAGCTAGCAGATGAGGCATGTCTATTGGTGTGGCGTGACCTCCAACGGGGGGAGGTGGGAATGGTATTTCCTTGAAGATTGCGTGCAGAGTGTGGTTTTTGTTCATTGAGAATGGTATTGAGGTGAGGGAGCCCATGTTAACGTCGTCTAGTTCCCAATAATCAAAAGTATATCCAGAGTCGGGAACGGCTGTTACAACGACGTCTGTCCCCTGGGGGTGCTGATAATTCCCAGGAGGTGGATTAGTTGTTCCACCTGATGTGGAGATTATGGTTAACGTGTAGGTTCTTGGTTTGACTGTTACCATTTTTGATTCTGTGTCCCAGTTTCCCTCAATGTCCGTGACGTTGAGTATCACATTGTAGGTTCCAATGGCGCTAAAATGGTATGTCACAATCACACCAAATGTGTGAAAACCACCGTCACCGAAGTCCCACTCGTAACTAACGATGTAGCCGCCATTAGGTGTTGAAGCTGAAGCGTTGAAGGTCACATTTTCGCATACCTGCGGATAAAGTGGTGAGTAAACGAAAGAGGCCTCCGGCGGAATTATGGGAACAATCGTTATGAATGCGATATCTCCTTGGTTAGACTCGGCAAACAGTTCGATATTCACGGTCTCGTTAGGGTTCATCCGGACATTATGGTCTGCCGGATAATCTGTGCTGTTCCAGTGGACATCAACGTTTAGAGTTTCCGATGTTATTTCAACACTGAAAGGGTTTTTCCAAGCAGCTTCACGGTCTTCTAAGCGAATTTCGACAGTTATTATGTCATTGGTAACGGCGTATAAGCTAACTACGATATCGTTCCAATCATAGTCTATCCAATCTTCAAACAGATACGTATAACGCGCATCCTTATTACCCCAATCATCATCAACAAAAAGTGTTTTCGCCAATTTACACTGGTTATGATTTGGTTTCCAAACATCATCTTCGAAATTAGTGCACGTAATGACAGGTGCTATCGCAACACTTTTGTCGCTGACAGGTATGACCATCGGCGCATAATCGTTGCTAAAGTCGTCTGTTGGATCGTTGAGGTGGTCATCATGAGACTCTCCATCGTGGGCTAAGCTTAATAGAATAGGGGAGGTCACTAGTAAGAGAAATATGAGTGCCCATAAAATGGCTGAACGAAATCGTTTCAGAATCGGTTTCCCCTTCCTCTTCTCATGAATAACCACAGCGAAATTCGTATTAAGGTTTCTGGAAGTATCTTCTACTCGCATAGGGGTCAATCTCAACTGGTCCTCTAGTGCACGCGTTTCCACATTCACTTTAGGATGAGTAAGAATAAAGTTCATATTCTTAAGCGAAGAATAATGCCTTCTACGATATATGAATAGGCTGTACGTTCTAGCGAGTGACCAACCAACTTTCACCAAATTGTAACCGGGCACATTAGGGATAGGCATGCCGAAATAATGGCAGCCAGCCTCTCGTATTCCGAAATCCATTCAATTCAAGATATTCACTGTCGATGAAGGGTGTCATCGGTGTCAAGGCCTAGAAGACCTAAAATCATAGCGCAGCCATTATGCTTTTTCTAGACTAGTAAGACTTCTAGGAAGAATCATAAAGCGATGAGAGAAATGAAAGAAATGGGAGATTGCGAAGTCTGCTACATTAGCCTTGATGGTGCGTAGCTATCAAAAGCTACGTTCCACTTAGCAGCTTGGTTCCAGACGTTCATTTGTCCACTTTTTATCGAAGAGTTACGGGGAAGCATAGTGCTTGTTTGATATTCGTCTCTTTGCAGTGATGGTGGCAACAAGAGTCAGGATCATAAGCAACGACATTATCGTCAAGATTGGAAATTCGGGTATCACTATGATTTCTCCTCCAGTGACGCCGAAAGTAATATCCATTCCATCGGGGTTTAGTAGGAAGGTTGTAGTGGGCCATGGCCCGAAGCTCAAGGCAGAAGATCCTCCAGCTGTGCCCGTGAAGTTCATTTGGCACAAGGTTCCAGTACCATTAAATTCGTCCCCCAGGAACATGAGTGTGCAGCCATAATCGATGTAGGTTCCATTCTCGTCAGAGTCTATAAGTGCCGCGACTGGAACAATTGTTTTGCCGTCGAAGACATGCCCCGTCGGAAGCCACGCTGACTCTGATGTACAATTCAGGATTGTCGAATTGAAATACACTCGGATTTGCCACGTAAATAAGTCGGTGACGTTTGTGACTTTAATGGTAACAGTTGCGTTCTCACCTATCTGGTCTATTTGCATAGACAGTGGGTCCGGAGCGACATTAGTTTCTGCTGAGATCACGTGTGTAGCGAAGACGTTAAGGAATAACATAGAGATGAAGACTACGAGTAGCGATTTTTTCGCGTTTTTATGCATAGAGTTTTTCTTCAAGTTTCACACCTCAATTTTGTAGGGTCAACTATTGTTTAACTAAGATTATAAGTTTTTTCTTCATTCGAAAGGATCTGCTCTCAATAGGTAGCGAGCTACAGAAGCCGAAAACACATGCTTTATATGAAATCTTCGATCTGGCGCACGTCACTCAGGTTTCCTGAATTTTACGAAGTATAACACTATGGCCAAGATAACTACTACCGCGACTACTCCAACTATGACATAGGTAACAATTTCTATTGCTCCCTCTACCCCTACTCTGAGGGTTTTTGGGGTGCTTTCATCCGGCCATGTGTCTGCGTCTCCGGACCACGAAGCCTTAATGTCGTATGTACCCTTTTCTGTTGTTGTCCAAGTGTAAGTGTATTGACTTTCGGAGTCTGTTGGAACATTCATTAGAGAACTCCAAGACACCTCACCAGACTTCTTATACTTAATCGTCACGTTGACTATACCTTGCACCGGCGTGATCGCTCCACTTATAGTTACATCACCCCCAACAGCTACATCTTCCGAGCTAAGGGCAAGGGTGATTTCACTATCTTCCTTAGCTACCGTTATCCCCTTCACCATGATGCTGCCGCCAGTCACGTCAAAATCCATATCCTGAGAGTAAGAGTCTAAGAGAAAGGTGTCTCTTCCTGGACCTGTTTCTGAAAAGGACAAGGCGGAAGATCCTGGAGCAAATCCCGTGAAGTTTATTTGGCACAAGATTCCGCTGCCAGTGAATGCATCATTAACAAGAATGAGTGAACAGCCATAATCGATGTAGGTTCCATTCTCGTCAGAGCCTTCAACTGGCGCTACTGGAACGGTCATTTTGTCATCGAACACGTGGCCTTCTGGAAGCCACGCCTCGTCAAATCTAAGGATTGCCGAATTGAAATACAGCCGGATTTGCCACGTAAACAAATCAACAACGTTGGTGACCGAGATGGTTACGGTGTAGGGCGGAGTTGGCAGAAGCACACCATCCGCACCTATCTCCTGAGTTGGTGGTTCAACCTTGACTCCAGTTTCTTGCGCGTTTACTTGCGTTAGGAACACGTTCAAGAAGGGCGTTGAGAGCAAGGCAACAAGTAGGAAAATTCCCACTCTTTTCAACTCTAAACTTCTGTCCTTCTTCATGTCTAGAATCACCGTGCGCGCATCTATTATCACTCCAACTTTTAAAACTTTCGGGGAAGGAAAAACGGGGGGAACCCTGCTATACAAAGTTTTTTTCGATGGTGTCGTAACGACCTTAGGATTCGCACTCCTTTCCGAAAAGCCGTGCAATCATTGATAAATCTCGCATGTTAACCACGCCATCACTGTTTAAGTCGACCTCTGGGTTCCACCTTGGATGACCTGGATAAGCTCCAAAGGCTTGTGCCGCTTCTGAAATGTCGAGTATGTTAATTGTGCCATCGCCGTTTACGTCACCCAACATTTTTATTTTCACGTAGCCGTCTTCAAACATGTTGTCAGCCACGTCTGTTTCGTCGGGAAGTGGA
>Ga0209636_10006682_pt1 | contig 11784 bp, 8 predicted proteins | sample DeeMarSWOR152_54_FD_187464 | JGI IMG/M metagenome (GOLD analysis project Ga0209636, IMG submission 187464) | Marine sediment microbial communities from White Oak River estuary, North Carolina - WOR-1-52-54 (SPAdes) (version 2) | ecosystem: Environmental > Aquatic > Marine > Intertidal zone >... | reverse complement strand
ATACCCAGCCAATGACCGATAGTTTAGGTCATATTTTTATCAAAGAACTTAAAATTTGCCAAACTACAGTTATCTTATTATTTTTCGTTTATGACCTAACCTATTATTAAGACGCTCTAACTCCAGCGAACCTGAATGTAAAATTTAAGACTTACCTGATTCAGGCATCCAGAAATTCAGATTCAAACAGCATGTTTCCAGTCGCCTTGAACATTTTTTTTGAACCTTATTTTCAGTGACATTCAATATTATCAAGCTGCCTAATATCGTTCACTCAAATCAATTCTCTTAAATCGCTTTTACTATTTTTTCAATTCCAATTACAGCTTTTTGCTCAATCGCCATGACTTCCTTTACTATTGAAGCCTGGCTCTGACGCATATCCTCTGTCCATCTTTTACCTTTGTTAAGGGGGTGAGATAAAATAAGTTTCCCATTCTATCTTCATAAGCATTTATTTCTTAATAATGATAAAATTCAAAATGTCCAGGTTGTTTTATCTCACCCCCTGTTATGTTAAAAGTCAAGTGTTTTTTTAAAAAAATTTAAAAAAAGGGTATAGGCATTCTGTCCTTATTCTGTTAAAAATTCAATAAGGTTAATAATTGATGAAATTTTTAAATCTGATCACCTATCCAGATTATGCGTAAGTTTTAATAAAACCAATTAATTTTGGCAATTGACGGAAAAGGCGAAAATATGCCTTTCCCGCTTCCTTGCCATTTTGGGGTCATTTTTGGTTTTATATCTTTTCATTATCTTAATCTTAACTTCATAAAATCTAGCTAACTATTTTTATGATTAAGCTATAATCGATTTCCAATCACCCTGTTATTAACAGTCAGCGATCAGAGACTAACGCCAATGGATCGACCACTGCTGCATCTTATTTTCAAATTAAAGAACCGTAGCCGCAAACTAAATAAAACAACCATAACGTTGCAAGGGGGTGAAAACGGTCTACGTGATAAATCAACTATCAATCGATTATATTAAGATTACGGTCTTTCATATAAATTATTCAATTACAGCTATGACATATTGTTGTTGGTTTTTCCATACATATCTCATTCGGTTGACCAATTTTTTAGCGATTCGAATAATTGCGCGTTGTTTCGATTTAGTTTTTAAAAGATTATTAAATGCCAATGTTAAGGCCGGATCTTTTCTAACCGCGACCCAGGTGGCCTCGATCAATAAATACCTGAGGTATTTATTACAGCGATTGGTCAGACCGATTATTTTTTCCTTTTTATCAGATGCTTCAACCGATGGGATGAATCCTATAAATGCAATTAAATGATCTAATTTCTGAAAGCGAAATATGTCCATAATCTCAGTATAAAAAGTGAATGCTGTAACTAGTCCAACTCCTGGAACAGTACGTAACAATTGGATTATCTTATTTCCCTTTATTCTGGTTCTAATTTTTCTTAAATGCTGGGTTTTCTGTTTCCTGGCCTGTTCCAGATCAATCAGCAACTCGTCAAGATAATATCGAGCATCATCATATTCAAATTCAAGGGATTTTAGCCAATGAATAAAACGTCCCGACCAGTGAGACATCTCCGATCGTTTCGGCAAAATAATCCCTTGCGTATGAAGAAATTGTTTAATTCTGCTTTTGAGTTGTCTATTTCGCTTGGAAAGTTGTACCAGTAATCGAGACAATAGCCGAAGCGATTCTTGTGGTTTGGTCGGAATATAGATGGCTTCTAATGACCCATCGGCAAGTTCTCGGGCCAGCTTACGACTATCTCGTTTATCTCGTTTTTGTGTTTTTTCTTTATGAGTTGTTGGTACATCGGCTGGATTCACAACAATATTTTTTACTCCTAATTTGGTTAATTCTCGATGAGCCCAAAAGCCACAAAAACCAGCTTCGTAAACACTATAATATTGTCCATGGGGATAATATTTCATTAAGTGTTGCTTGAGTTGTTGGGGATTGGGATTCATTGAAAAAGTTTTTAATACTAAATCCCGTAGACGGATCGTTACCGTCCATTGATTAAGATGGACGTCAATACCGATATATAATTTGTAACCCGTGAAATCTAATATCTTATTTTGTTTTTCCATTGTGGCATCCCTTCTATAATTTGTTGTGTTGATTTTAAATTACAATTTTATTATACCAAATGATGCCGTAAATTAAAAGCGAAATTTGAGAAAACTTAATATTTAAACATAATAACTAAATTCCCAATCCCAAACAATGTTTTGCATCCCATTTTGAAGTTTTTCAACAATATCCGTATAATACCCTATCGTTTGCATTAAATGCTGGTGAATCCTGTCATTGATGACTTTTTCCAGCATAGCAAGATATTTAGCAGCGCATTCTCTTGCATCTACAAGACAATAGTAAATATGAGCATTTTGATTACTGAGCTCAGCTTCGCCAATTCTTTTAAGTTTTTTAAGTTGGTTTTCATCTAACAGGCTGGATATCCAATAGTTGTATGCTGCAAAGCCACTTTTATATCCGTCAGCATTTTCCATGTTCATTAGCTTAATCGCAAGATGAAGTGAATCGAGATAATTTTGGTTGTCGGGCATGTTGTGGACGCCAGTGAATATATTGATTCTCGCTGGAACTAACGGTATAACATCTGGTTCATCACCTTTATTGCTGTAAGGTTGCCGCACGATAATTTTGTTCTTTTTCCCGTCATTGATATAACCAACGATAAGGCCAGTTTCTTCAGTTCCAGCTACAACTGGAATTCCTTTTTCGATACTTGCTATGATCTCTTCTACAACAGGACCAGCATTCTTTTTCGTTAATTGATAGGTCTTAGAAACGTTATTTAATTTGAGGGCTTTCCATGCCACCTGACCACAATTAAAGCCACAAAAAGGATGTGGTGAGCTGGGACACCAATCCTCAGCTAATTGAAAGCGAAAAGCCGTACCCGAAATTCCCATTAGATGTTCATACGAGAGTTTCGAACCCATTGTCTTAAGTGTAATGGCAATGGCTTTAAAATCTGTGACAGGTTGTTTGAATTTTGGTGGATAGTATGGATCTAAATCAAGCCAGACTTTTTCGCCTTCTCGTTTAATTTCAGCCATTATTTTGCTCTCTTTTTCTATGGACTTCTTTTTCGAGCTAAATAAATACTCGAAATTTGTATCCACTCACTATTAAAGGGTGTGATTGGTAAGAATAACCTGCTGTTATGAGTTTGCAATAATATTAGCAGATTAAGTAATCGTTCACCAGTATCAGATGTCAAAATTATTTATGCTACTGTAAATCTGTGAAACCTTATTTTCGTCTTTTTACCTTAGTAACATAATGATAATCCACAAATTTGAACCTTATTACCTTATTATCCTCGTTTAATAAGGTGATAAGGTTACGGCGTTTGTAGATTTTGCTTGTTACTAAGGTTTTAAAAGCAAAAATAAGGTTATTCAAGAGCAAATATTTAGATCACAAATGACTGATCTCAGTTACAGGTGAACTGTTACTTATTTGCTATAAATTCACCATAGGCGAATCACTTCTATAGTATAAATCCGCCGAGGAGGATCATTCTGCGATAAAATTTTCATTACCATGCAAGAAAAAAAGAATGATGTTTTTACTATATAATATTGAGCCGATACCTAAATTTTATAACTCTGGCAGAATTATCAGTTCCCTTTGTCAACCTTTTCGAATGCACCATTAAAACTATCTGCCGGTCCCAAGTAGCTTGGTTTTAATCCACCAGCATCAATCACAAACTTTTGGAAAACTACACCCGGATCAACCATCCAGACTTTCAAGGTATGTTGACCCGGAGTGAGTCCTTTATGCTTCGTAGTTTTAATTTTGATATGATCCGTAACCGACGTATTCCACCAGCGAGGGTACTCCCAGTCCGGTTGTGTTTCACCCTCATGCATATTCACGACCTGGGGCTTTTCATCATCAATGGCAACTGCGTATTTCAATCCTTCATTTTTCTTGTAATTGAGGGTCGGGGATAAGTAGGTTTCCACTTTAACGTCAGAGGCGTCAAAAACCGTAAACGTATATTCCAGATACGGGGAATCCTTGCCAGGTGTTTGCCTGTCTGCGTTGGACGGTTCAATTGTGACCGACGACTGCGTGCGACCGAGATTTGGAACCGTGATCCAGCTTATGTCCGCTATATTCACTGCCTTGTCAAAATGAGCCGCTTCAATGGAGACCACACCATTGTTTTCCACAAAACCGGCACAATTTGGCAAATCCGTACGGATCGGTACATTGATTGTATATTTGTTTTCAGGTCCGGAGATAACAATTTTACCGGCTGCCCTCCCCTTGGGCGCTTTTTGCCAATCGATACTGACGTATACTTTTTCTTCGGCTTGAATGGTACCCTTGTCGGATGACACCTTGATCCAGTCCTCTTTGGCTTTGATTGTGTAATCGATGGGATCATTGCCGGTATTGAACAGCTCGATATAGTATTCCTGATTATTCACCGGATCGAATTGGGGCATTTCCGTGCTGTATCTCGGTTCCCCGCTGCCCTCAAACCTGGGGCCGATTACATTTTCAATCACATAGCCCAGAATAGAGGCAGCAGGAACCTGCACATAAGACACAGCCGGCATCTTGTTCACTGGCGGATTGTTCCAGTAGGTGTAGCCGATGTGGGTCTGGGACATCATGTGATTCCATTTGCCACCTTCAAGATTATGATAGAAGCGGGTCAGTTCGGCGTCTTGGGCAAAAAGTGTTTTCACCTTTTCCGCATGGGTATTAGCAGACGCCCTTCCCTGCATGGCATAAAGCTGATTTTTTCCGGCAGTTACTACCATTTCATTTAAATTGCAGCAGGCTTCCACAGGATAGAGAACCAGTTGATAAAAGGCGGATCTGTAGTTCTCCGGCAAAGCCTCATAAATGGCCCTGGCTTTGTTTAAGAGTGTGTTGTAATCGGCTGTAATCGTTTCCGCTTCTCGGTAGTTCATCAAGCTGTATGTAAACGGTTCGAGCATTTCCGGATGCCGCCGGGCATTGTATTTGGTATAAAGCGAAAGAATCTTCCCGACATCTTTTGCGTGTTTTTCACCGAACTGCTCTTGCGCCCAGTCCACGTAATATTGAGGCAGGTCATCCGGATGGATCGCTTCTGGATTCCACGCGAAATCGAGAAAAAAGCTGATCGGTAATTCCATGGGCTTGATATCACCCACATTAACCAACCACAGTTTGCGAGCGCCCCACTGGTATGCAAGGTTCATCTGCTCCCAAACCTTTTCAATCTGTGTGACATTGAGCCATTTATAACTGGTCGGGCCACCCACATAATCAAAGTGGTAGTAGATACCGAAACCGCCTCTATGATCCTGATCTTCTTTTTTCGGAAGAATCCTGATATTGCCCCAATTATCATCGCATAATAACAGTGTTACATCATCCGGCACGCGCATGCCTTTATCATAATATCCCTGAACCTCTTTGTACAGCGCCCAGACCTGGGGAATAGTCGTTACATCTTTTCCAGTCACCTCTCCAAGAATTTCACGCTGGTCTTTGACGATTCGCTGCAATAGTTCGATATTGGCACTTTCCGTCATGGGCTCATCACCATCACCGCGCATTGCCAGCGTGACGATGCTTTCGTAGTTCCCCATTCGTTTAATACCCTCTGTCCAAAAATCCCGTAATTTAGCTTCATTCTTCTCATAATTCCACGGACCTGAACCATATCGCCGCCATTCATCGTGTGCCCGCATCATAGGTTCGTGGTGGGAGGTACTGATTACTACGCCATATTCATCAGCTAATTGAGGATTAACTGGATCATCATCATAAAAAGCCCTGCCCCACATGGCGGGCCAGAGAAAATTTCCTTTCAGACGTAAAATCAGCTCGAATACATTTTCATAAAACTTTGAATTAAAACCGCCAAACTTTTCATAAGCCCAGCCAGAAAGAGCAGGTGCTTCGTCATTGATGAAAATACCTCGATATTTTACCTTTGGCTCGCCCAGGGTATGTCGCCCGGGTTCAACATAAATGTTCGATTTTTTCTTGACTGGCACATCTGCCCACCAATACCAGGGAGAAACACCGATCTTCTCGGAAAGATCAAACATGCCATAAATCGTTCCTCGCTTATCGCTTCCGGCGATAATCAAAGCACGATCCACATTGTGGAGGGGTTTTTCAATAATTTGAATAAGAAATGTTTCCCACTTTCCGGCAATTCCTTCAACGTCAAGTTTTTTATCCTTTACCAGCTTATCGATTAAAGGACTCTTGCCCAACATTCCTACCAGTACGATCTCCTTCACTGATGGAATCGTATCAATTAAAAGATCAGGTTTCGCGCTTGTAACACGTTCAATGTCCGACTGAAGGTGTTTCAGTACGCGGATTACACCGGGATAATCCTGGGAACTGACGCATAATGGCGCGGATTTAGCTGATTCTGAAAGGGTGAATGTTCCAGCGCCGTTTTCAGTGGAGATGTATGATTCGTTTTTATTGGCAAAAGTACTCTGTGAGCAAGCGAATATAAAAATTGAAAAAATTATTATAAAAGTAAAAAACGCCATTCGACGGCAAAAGATAGATGTACGAAGGTGAGTTTCTTTTTGATTCGGATTTTTTTTTCGGATATGATACATAGCGGCACCTTATTTTGTTTATCTTATTTCAAGATATTTTGGGTCAGAAATAGTTCAAATACTTATCTAATTTTTATCTTTTGAACAGGCAGGTATTGGTTTATTCATAACGTCATAAATTTTGAAGTTTCCACTAACTTGTAGCATCGCCATCAGGTACAAAATTCCATCGTAGTACCTCCAGGTTCCAGTTGGAATGGGCAAGTTCCATAATTCTTCAACAAATTCAATTCTATTTTCATTTGTAGAAGCCAGCGCTGCCACGGCATTCATTGAAATCAAGCCGGGACTGCGATCGGTTGATAACGGTTTGCCATCTAAAGTATATTGATTGGGATATTTCTCAATACCATGGGAATAGAAAAAATTGAGTAGACGATTCGATTGTTCTATTGCCCAATCGTCCCTGGCAAACCACTGGTAATCAACTGCAACATTCATGGCAACACGCCAGGCATCGAAACGGAAATCTTTGTGCCCGCCTCCCCAGAATGGATCCATGGGTGAACCGTCGAATTGAGCATAATCTGGGGCTAAGCCTGTATTGGGATGGACAGCCTTTTTTAAAAATTGACGACTGGTGTCAGCAGCATCGCACCAGAATTGATTCTCTTTATCCGCCCAACGCGCCCATAATTCATAAAAATGGGGCAGATGATAAGATGGATCAGTAAAATCATCAGCGTTTCCCACTGGCACAAAAACGACTTGCTTTTCTGTTTTATTAAACAAATTGGTGATAACATCAGCTCGATCCGAAGATTCCTCTTTGCTGAGCATGGCATCTAAAATTTTTTGCGCCTCGGCTTTATAGTTATAAATTCCTTCACCATCTCCCCATCTGGCAGATGCAAAAAGCAGCGCCATCACGTACCATTCTTCACCATCAGAGGCAGAATTTGAGTCAATTTTTGTTCCGTCTGTTTTACAGTGCCAGGCAAAGTAATTTTTTCTTGCTCCACTCTGGTGCTGCATAAATGTTTTCGCCCACTTCCAAATTCGGTCAAATTCATTTTTTTTATTTAACTGAACCGCGATCATCATCCCGTACGACATCCCTTCGGTACGCACATCACGATTGCCGATATCTTCGATGTACGCCATATCAGGCTCGACTGGATAGTAAACCCGCTCTGAATTATCATCCCCATAAAACAACTGGTTGAAAGCACTGTCCACCCTGGCGTTCACTTCTGCTTCACTTTTACCCAATAATTCACTAAATAGATTTTGGTAGATTCCTGAAAAGTAAGCCCCGGATTGCTTTGATTCACCCGAGGCGGTTTGCACAGAGTCAATTAAACCTGAGGAGGATATTTCTCTAACAGGTAAGAATATATTCAGTAAGACAATCAGAAAGACGATGCCTCTAATTCTCATTGGCTTAACCTCATTACTATATTCGTTACGGATTGTTTTTTCATGTCATGCCTGTGCATACAGGCATCTCCTAATTATTTGTAAATAAGGAGATTCCTGCACGCCAAGGCGCATCTTCGACATTCGCAGGAATGACAGCAGGCCTGAAATTCTAACCCATAGCGAGTATATATTATTTAATGGGTTAAATATTTATTGAATCGTTTCAAATATAGCAAAGTCGTTACAAAAAGTCAAGCGAAAAAATGAGTGATATACTGATTCCATCCGTCAAGGCGGATGGAATCAGTAATTCTTAATAGGTATAACTCTTCAATGTTATTGACTTGAAAATGCCCTCTATTTTTAACAACCTTTTTTAAGAACATAGCTTCGCAAATTGATTAATGGCATCAAACGGTATTTAGTACCTAAACATTTCATTTCTTGCCCAAAGAGTAAAAATATTTTGGTGACAAAAACGGAACAGACACAAAAAATTTCTTGTTTTTTTTTGTGTGATAGTTCCGATTTTGTGAGCTAATTTTTCTTTTTGGTTCTGGCTTGTCCAGGTTGGGTATAGAGGTATAAGGGAATGCTTCATACCATATCCCCATATACTTTTATACCTTAAACATTTTTTTATGTCAAAACTTTGAAATTCCGATACAGTTAATTATATGTGCGTCCCCCTAAAATTTTTGTTGATTTTCTCATCAAAAAAAACTATATTTAATCACAATAAAAAATTAAACCGTTTCAATCATGGGCATTTTTTTGTGCCGGAGACACTGATGAAAAAAATAACCATAGAAGATGTTGCTAAACGAGCTGGAGTCTCAAAAGGAACTGTTTCTGCTGTCATCAATGCCAAAAATTCAGTAAAGCCGGGAACGAGAGAACGTATATTGGAAGTGATGAAGGAACTAAACTTTCGTCCCAGAGGAGTGGCACGGAATTTAAAAAATGGTGATCAAGATAAAAGCATAGGAATAATCATCAAGGATTTGAATTATCCGTTTTATACAACAATCGCTCTCGGCGCCAAAGAATATGCCAGCACCAAAGGGTATTCAACTATTATTGCCAGCTCTGAAAATGATCATGAATGTGAGAAGAAATTTACGCATCTCTTTTCTACAAAAGATATCAAAGGCGCAATCATCGCTCCTTTAATAGAGGGTACGACAGAAATCGAGCATCTCTTTAAGCTGAAAATGATTAATTATCCTTTTGTTTTATTGGAGGATGTTAAAGGAATACAAGCAAATGTTGTTGCCATCGATAACTTAAAAGCGATTAAAAAAGCAGTCAAATATCTCATAGAAACTGGTCACACAAAAATTGTCCATTTTGCAGGTCCGCCACAGTCATCGCATACCCAGGAACGAATCGAAGGTTTTCGACATGCTTTTAGCGAGAGTATTTTGGCTTTTAATAAGGATATGATCGTCTCTATTGGGTCTCGTCATGAAGAAAGTTATGGTAATACTTTGAAATACTTTAAGAATAGAAGCCGCGAGGATTATCCCACTGCTATTGTATGTTTCAACGATCAACAAGCACTTGCCGTTATGACAGCTCTAAAAAAGTTAAATATTCTCGTGCCAGATGACATATCGATTATTGGTAATGATGATATCTATTATGCAAAAATATATCCAGTTCCATTAACAACAATCAGAGCCCCGCAATACGAGATCGGCAAAAAAGCAGCAGAAATACTCATTCGGAACATTGAATCTTCAACACTATTACCAACTGAACGAGTTGTATTAGAGACAGAATTTATTGTCAGAGAGTCATCTAAAGTTTTGAATACCTGATATCATCGTATATTTGCCTGAGCACGATGAATCAGGTATTTTCTACAAGCAGATGGGAAGGAATTGTTTATTATTGGGGTAAATGAAGACATCGGACTTTTATATCGCACATTTCATTTAATGCGGCTCATTCAAATATACCCCAATCTTAAAAAGATTAGACTGCTGTAAAGCATCAAAACTTTAAGTTGTTAAAAAACAGTTGAAACGGTTTCTGAGAATTTATTTGTAATCAACAAAATTTTTGCTTGCAAAAACAAAAATAAATTTTTAAATTAAATCAAAATTAAACAGAGGAAACAACGATGTTAGATCTAATTGCTGTCGATAAAAATATTTGTCACGGTCAACCCTGTTTCACGGGTACCAGAATAATGGTTTATCTTATATTAGAACTGCTTGAGGCAGGTTTAACCGCGGAAGAGATTATAAAGGGTTATTATCCCCAACTGACGACTGACCACATAAAAGCTGCAATTCATTATAGCACCCGTCTAATTCGGGATCAAGAATATGTGCCATTCGCGGAAATGACGACATAATGTTTATTCCCGATGAAAATATTCCACCAGCAATTTCCCGTTATTTAAGAGCCTATCGATAATCGATGATATTATCCAATCTCTCGAAAATCTATTTGAACAAATCAATATTCCTGATGATCTATATCACGCATTGATAATTCTGGGTAAGGAAGGATTTAGCATCAGGAAATAAATGGGACGAAGCGCCGTTAGGTGCGTAATGTTTATAGTTTAAATTTCTCCCCCCATCTTTCGAGTGCCGTCAGGTACTTCTTCTAACCAATAACTGAAGCATTACACAATTATTTCTTGAGATAAATACTCCTCCTTCACAATTTTTATTGACTTTGTTGAATTTATTTTATATTTTTATTCTGCAAGTTTTTGTGAGTTCTTCCCTAAAATTTAAAGTTAGTTAAATTTAAATGTCAAAACCAATCCCAAAACCATCAGGTGATAAAAAATGAATAGCATTCGTTTAGGCGTTTATGACATTTTTTCTTTCATCATCCCTGGAATAGTGTACATCATATTGATTTCATTCTCATTAAATTTAGTAACTCCTGAACAATTCATGAATACAATTTTCTCCTTATCGGTATATTCATTGTTAGGCTGTTTTTTCCTGGCTTATTTGGTAGGGTTTGCTTTTGAAAATTTAGCAACTAAATATTGTAACTCTATTATTAGGATTATCAAAGGGAAACTAAAAAGCAGGCTAATTGAAGAATTTAATGAAAACCACCCTGATGCGAAAATAAAGGATTATATTTTTAGTTTCATATATGCCTTCGCTGATATTTATTCTCCCGCAAGTCGGGAGAAAGCTGATAATTTCTCAGCACTTTCAAAAATGTCCAGAAATTTAAGTCTAGGATTTTTGCTATTTATTCCATTGACATTAATATATAGTTTCCTGCATTTTAATCAAATTAGTTGGCTTTTATCAATCTTCAAAATTGTAGCTGCAATTTTAATATCATTGATCTTTTTATTTCATGCTGATCGATATGATGCAAATAGTCATCGCCACTTATTAAATACCTATTATATCGTTTCTAAAGACCGAAAAAAATCCATATTAAGGACAAGAAGAAAAAGAAGTAATGCTGAATGAATTTTCGTTTAAAGGCTTGAAATGGCAAAAAACAAAACCAACTCCCAACCCCTCGAAAAAACGCTCTGGCAGACGGCTGATAAGCTCCGCAAAAACATGGATGCGGCGGAGTATAAGCATATCGTGCTGGGACTGATATTTCTGAAATACATTTCCGATGCGTTTGAAGACCTCTATGCGAAATTGAAAAATGGCAAAGGCGAATACGAAGGCGCTGATCCTGAAGATCCTGACGAGTATCGGGCGGAAAACGTGTTTTATGTACCGTTGAAGGCACGGTGGTCATATTTGCAGGCACGGGCGAAATTGCCAGAAATTGGCAGGAATCTGGACG
>Ga0209636_10006680_pt1 | contig 11785 bp, 10 predicted proteins | sample DeeMarSWOR152_54_FD_187464 | JGI IMG/M metagenome (GOLD analysis project Ga0209636, IMG submission 187464) | Marine sediment microbial communities from White Oak River estuary, North Carolina - WOR-1-52-54 (SPAdes) (version 2) | ecosystem: Environmental > Aquatic > Marine > Intertidal zone >... | reverse complement strand
CCCCGACCTCTTGACTGCCAGTCAAGCACTCTCCCAGCTGAGCTACAGCCCCACCGATGAAATCCAATATTACAAAAAGATAGTCCTTCCGTCAAGCTCTGCAATAGGTGCGAACTTTTTAATTTGGATTCTCTCTGGGCATGTTCTTCCAGGTCATGAAATGCAAAAAGTCAAGCCTTGACCCTAAATTCCACTCTATTTTTAACTCATTTTATAAAAAAAATCGATTATTTACTAAGAGTTATGTTAACAATGCTAAGAAAAAATGTTAAAATATTACTGTCAAAAGGAAAAAAAATGCCTAAGAAAAAAAGTAGACCATTTAGAAATATCCTCTTCTGGATCGTCGCGGGAATCATCATTATCCTCCTCTGGAGTCTCCTTCAATCTCCCACGGCTGCCAAAAAAGAGTTGGATTTCAGTCAATTCCTTATGGATGTCGAAGGAGATCTGGTTGAAGAAGTCACCATTGCCGGAAGCCAGATCAAGGGAAAATACAGAGATGGGACAACCTTTAAAACCGTAGCCGCTCCCCAGTTTGATGATTTGGTCAAAATCCTCAGGGAGCATAAGGTGATTTTCAAGGTAAAAGACACCTCCAGAAGTCCTTGGTTTTCCTATCTATTTACCTGGTTTCCCATCATCCTTTTGATATTCTTCTGGATATTTTTCATGAGGCAAATGCAGGCCGGAGGCAATAAGGCCCTCTCCTTTGGTAAAAGTCGGGCCAAGCTTTTCTCTGGCATTCAAAAGAAAGTCACCTTCAAGGATGTAGCAGGAGTTGAAGAAGCCAAAGAAGAGCTCCAAGAAATCATTGAATTCTTGAAAGATCCCCAAAAATTCCAAAAATTAGGCGGTCGAATCCCTAAAGGTGTTATCCTCGTCGGAGCACCTGGAACAGGGAAAACTCTTCTTGCTCGAGCCGTTGCTGGAGAAGCTAATGTTCCCTTCTTTTCTATCAGTGGTTCCGATTTTGTGGAAATGTTTGTTGGTGTTGGAGCCTCGCGAGTTAGGGATCTCTTCGACCAAGGGAAGAAACAAGCTCCCTGTCTAATCTTCATCGATGAGATCGATGCGGTGGGAAGACAAAGAGGAGCAGGCCTGGGTGGAGGACACGATGAGAGGGAACAGACTCTGAATCAACTCTTGGTCGAAATGGATGGCTTTGATTCCAATGAGGGAATCATTCTCATTGCGGCTACGAACAGGCCTGATATTTTAGATATGGCTCTCCTCAGGCCGGGACGATTCGACCGCAGAATCGTTGTCAACATGCCCGATATAAAGGGGAGAGAGGATATTCTAAAAGTACATGTTAAAAGCATCCCCTTAGCGAAAGATGTAGACCTTAAGGTGCTTGCTCGTTCAACACCTGGCTTTTCAGGCGCTGACCTGGCCAACCTCGTCAACGAAGCTGCCCTCGTCGGAGCCCGACACGGTCAAAACAAAGTCACGATGAAAGATATGGAATACGCAAAGGATAAAGTGCTCATGGGAGTCGAGAGAAAGAGTATGATCATCAGTGAAGAAGAGAAAAAAAGCACAGCTTTTCATGAAGCAGGACATGCGCTTATCGCTGCTCTCATTCCTGAGGCTGATCCTATCCACAAAGTCACAATCATTCCTAGAGGGCTGGCTCTGGGCTTGACCCAGCAACTTCCCCTTGATGACCGCTATACCTACTCCAAAGATTATCTTGAAGCTCAACTTTCTGTACTTCTAGCGGGGCGTGTTTCTGAAAGGCTCTTCCTCGGGAAAACCACGACTGGAGCCGCCAGCGATTTTGAGAAAGCCACTGAAATTGCTCGCAAGATGGTCTGTCAGTGGGGGATGTCAGATTTGGGACCTTTAACTTATGGGGAACGGGACGATTTGATATTCCTGGGTAGGGATTTAGCCATGCATAAAAATTTCAGTGAAAAAACAGCCGAACTCATAGACGCAGAAGTCAAAAAAATTATCAATAAAAACTACCAAAGAACCCAAGAGCTACTGGAAAAAAACAAGTTAAAATTGAAAAAAATTGCCGCACTTTTGCTTGAAAAAGAAATTTTAACTTCAGACGAAATCGATATGATTATCAAGGGGAAAAAAATAAAGAAAATAAAAAAAGAAACCCCAACCAAAAAAGATATAGATTTAAAAGTCAAAAAAGAACAAAAAAAAGTTCAAACCATAAGAAAACCTGATTTAGCCAAAGCATAAAAGGTGAGAAAAAGATTCTCCTTCCAGGTTAACGGCAAAGATTATCTTTTAGGCCAAAGAACCTGGATCATGGGAGTGCTCAACATCACCCCTGATTCCTTCTCTGATGGAGGACTCTATTTTGATAAAGACCAAGCTGTAAAGAGAGGATTAGAACTGGCCGCAGAAGGCGCTGAAATCATAGATGTTGGCGGTGAGAGTACCAGGCCGGGTTCTAATCCCGTTCCTGCCCAGGAAGAATTAAAGCGAGTCATTCCGGTGATTTCTGCCTTGAGAGAAAAAACAGACGTCTTAATTTCAGTGGACACAACAAAATCAGAAGTTGCGGAAGCTGCTGTAGAGGCAGGGGCTGATATTATTAATGATATAAGTGCCTTCCGCTTTGATTCGAGAATGCCCTTGCTCGCTGCGCAAAAAGGAGTCTCTGTCATCCTGATGCATATGAAAGGAACTCCCAAAACAATGCAGGTCAACCCCTCTTATGTAGACCTGTTAGCTGAAATCAAGTCCTTTCTCCAAGAAAAGATTGGAGCTGCCCAGGCTTACGGCATAAACAAGGAAAAGATCATCATCGATCCAGGAATAGGATTCGGCAAAAGTCCTGAAGATAACCTGATTTTAATCAACAACCTCAGCTTCTTAGAGGAATTAGAACGTCCGATACTTGTTGGCACTTCTCGAAAATCTTTTCTCGGCAGTATCCTGAATCTACCTCCTCAAGAGAGGAGTGAAGGCAGTATCGCCTCAGCCATATTGAGCATTATCCGAGGGGCTCACATCTTAAGAGTCCATGATGTTCAAAGCATCAAAAGAGCTACCCTCGTTGTAGAATCCATTTTAAACGAAAGTTTAATTATTAATACCCAAGGGGAGAAAAAAGAGCGGCATGTTTGCTGATATCATCAATGCCCTGGCACGTTTTAATATAGGAGACTTCATAGATATCCTCCTCGTCACTTTTATCCTTTATTCTCTTTTTGTGTTAATCAAGGATACCAAAGCCTACCAGATGGCCATAGGCCTGGGAATTGTTGGGCTCCTTTATCTAATCACTCAATGGGGAAAATTATTTGTCTCCCACTCGCTCATCAAAATCTTCTCTCCCTTTCTGATTATTGCGGTCATCATCCTTTTCCAGGGAGAGATAAGAAGATTCTTAACCACCCTCGGTTCTCGTTCTTTTACGAAACCTTTTTCTCTAAAATCATTCACAGAAAAACTAGAGGATGTCTTTTTAGCTGTCGATTATCTCTCCTCCAAGAAAATCGGGGCTTTGATTGCCATTGAAAAAGAAATTTCGCTCAAGAGCTATGCTGATCGGGGGACAAAAATACAGGGAGAGCTTACCAAAGACCTCCTGGTCAGCATTTTCTATCCTCGCTCTCCTCTTCACGATGGAGCTGTCATCCTCAAAGGAAATAAAATTCTTGCTGCCGGCTGTCTCCTTCCCCTTCCCACCACCCATAAACTGGGAAAGGAGTTCATGCCCCGAACTCGGCATCTAGCTGCCATTGGTCTTTCTCAAGAAACCGACAGCGCAGTCATCGTTGTTTCCGAGGAAACAGGAACTGTATCTCTGGCCACCAAAGGTGATTTAGTGAGAGAATTGGACAAAGAACAGCTTAGAAAAAATCTCCTCAACTACTTACAGAAAAGATGAAAAGATTTTTCAGGAATTTGTTTTTAAAAAATTGGGGGCTCAAATTATTTTCTCTCCTCCTGGCCCTCATCTTGTGGCTTACTCTTATTCCGGAAGAAAAGACCTTCTCAGAGAAAACCTTAACGATTTCTCTTGAACCTCATAACATACCTGCAAACATGGAACTGGTTGACAAACCTCCAGCCACAATCGACGTGGTCATCCGCGCTCCCAACCGTATCATCGATCAAATCACTCCAGCCAACGTTGTGGCCAAATTAGATCTGGAAAAAGCCACTGTAATCCAGATAGAATACCCCCTTTACGAGACAATGATCAGTGTCCCCTCTGGAGCTGAAGTCATAAAAGTCTCTCCGAATAAAGTTAATCTGAAATTAGAAAAAACCAGAGAAGTCATGCTCAATGTTGAACCGAATATCATCGGGAAGCTGGGAGAAGGCCTTAAAATAGAAAAAATAGAAGTCTCTCCTCCTAGCGTCAAAGTCATCGGCGCAGAGAGTAAAATTAGAGATAGAGACAAAGTCCGAACCAGCCCGATCGATATTTCCGATTTAACCGAGACCACTGAATTCCAGGCAGACTTAATCCTTCCCAATCCTGATCTCAGGCTCGCTTCTTCTCCAACCAACGTAAAAATAAAGATTGTCATTCAAGGAAAAGACAAAGCAGAATAAAGAGCGGGAAAATTGAATGGAAAAGCTCTTCGGAACCGATGGAATTAGAGGAGTTGCTGGCGAATATCCTTTAGATTATTCCTCGGTTTATGCCTTAGGAAAGGCCTTAATCTCGCTTCTCCAAGAGAAAGGACATGAACCTAAGGTTTTAATCGGCAGGGATACCCGGGAATCAGGAATCTGGCTTGAAAAAGCTTTATTTGCAGGAATTGAGGATAAAGGCGGAGAAGCTGTCTCGGCGGGTGTAATTCCCACTTCTGCGATTTCTCTTTTAACAAAAAAATATTCATTCTCAGCGGGAATTGTAATTTCAGCTTCCCATAATCCTTATCATGACAACGGCATCAAGGTCTTTTCTTCTGGGGGCATGAAAATTTCAGATGAATGGGAAAAGAATCTGGAAAAGGCGCTAAGAAAATCCCCCAAAACAACTCAAAAAGAAAAAGCGAAGATTCATCCCCATCCAGCTTTCCATCAGGATTATATAGATTTTTTAAAGAGCCAATTCTCGCTAAAAAAGCTGCCCAGAAAAATCAAGGTTGTCCTTGACTGTGCGAATGGAGCCAGCTTCTCCATTGCTCCCCAGGTTCTATCTGATTTGGGGTTTGAGGTCATCACCCTAAACGACTCCCCTAACGGACATAATATCAACGAGAACTGTGGCTCTCTCTATCCCCTGAATCTCGCCAAGAAAGTTGTCGACACCCAGGCTGATCTGGGCATTGCCTTTGACGGAGATGCTGACCGGGCCGTTTGGATTGATGAAAAAGGCAAGATTTTGAACGGCGACCATACCCTTTTTGTTCTATCCCGATTCATGAAAGAAAAAGGGCGCTTAAAGTCCAATGACATCGTAGCCACCACTATGAGTAATCTGGGCTTAGAAAAAGCTCTCGCAAAATATGGGCTTAAGCTCGTTCGGACACAGGTGGGCGATAAGTATGTCCTTGAAGAGATGATCAAGATAAAAGCGAATTTGGGAGGTGAACAATCAGGACATACAATCTTTCTGGATGATTGCCCCACCGGAGACGGAATCCTGACCAGCATCAAATGGCTGGAGGTTATGGTAGAATCTAATCTTCCTCCCTCGAATATGGTTGATGGCTTCGAAGAATATCCTCAAGTTCTCAGGAATGTGCCGGTCAGAAAGAAAATTGATTTCAAACAATTCCCAGAGATCGTCAAGACCATAGAACATATAAAAAACCAACTTAAAGCTTCAGGTCGAATGGAGGTCCGTTTTTCTGGTACTGAACCCCTGGCCAGAATCATGATCGAAGGAAAAGATAAGAACCTTTTAGAGCACTTTTCTCAAGAAATGGCTCTCGTCATCAATAAGTACCTGGGAGATTAATATTTTCTTTTTGGAAAGACTAAAACTTATTATCTTGATTAAGGGAGGCACGAATGAAGCTGGCCGTTAATGTTGACCACTTTGCCACCATAAGAGAAGCAAGGCAGAGCAATGAGCCTGAGCCTATCCTGGCGGCGCTCCTGGCGGAACAGGCAGGGGCAGAAGGCATTGTCTGCCATTTAAGAGGAGACAGGCGCCACATCAAAGAAAGGGACTTAAAACTACTGAGAGAAGTCGTTAAGACAAAGCTCAATCTAGAAATGGCCGCCACAACAGAGATGAAAAAAATTGCTTTAAAAATTAAACCAGATGTCGTCTCCCTTGTTCCTGAAAGGCCGGAGGAGCTTACTACCGAAGGAGGCTTGAACGTCATCGCTAACCAAAAACACTTAGCTCCCTTCATCCAGGAACTGGTCAAGGCGAGAATAAAAATCAGTATCTTTGTTGACCCGGATTTAAAACAGATTGAAGCCTGCCATAAAGTCGGCGTTTCCCTGATTGAGATAAACACCGGCAAATACGCTGACGCAAAAGCCGGAAAAACCCGTCAAAAAGCCCTGGAAGAAATAAAGAAGGCAGCCGAATACGGTCATAGGTTAGGTCTTGAAATCCATGCTGGACACGGGCTGGATTACAAGAATGTCCTCCCCATAGTGGCAATCCCCGAAATATCCGAACTCAGCATCGGTTTCTCCATCGTGGCCAGGTCAGCTTTAGTCGGAGTCGACCAGGCTGTTAAAGAAATGGCAGCCCTCCTTGAGAAAAGCTGACCTAAATTTTAATCAACAACATCGACTTTGACATCTCTTCCTTTTTCTGATAAGAATTTTTTATCTTCGCTAGCAATAAAATTGCTCAAAAAGAAGAGAACAGGTAGATATGGATATCAAAGTTAATTTCGAGCGCCTCAAAAGAGATATCGAGAGCTTATCGCAGATCGGCCGTGACCCGAAGGGTGGAATCACCAGGCCCTCTTACAGCAAAGCCGACCTTGAGGCGCAGGAATGGCTCAAAGGGAAAATCAAAGAGGCAGGCCTCCTCCTACGACAGGACGGTGCGGGAAACATCTTTGGCCGCCTGGGAGGCGAAGGAAAAACAATCCTGGTAGGCTCCCACATCGATACAGTTATCAATGGAGGGATGTTTGATGGGTCGGTTGGAGTCCTCTCAGCCCTTGAATGTTTGAGAAGTATAAAGGAGGAAGGCCTGAGCGTTTCCAAGCCTTTGGAACTGGCTTCTTTTACGGATGAGGAAGGAAATTTAGTAGGTGATTTTCTCGGCAGCCGAGCCTTCATGGGTCTTCTTGATAGGGAAACAATAGAAAAGGGGATTACCCAATTCGGCATTCCTTTCGCCGAGGTTTTGAAAGGAACTCAATTCACTGTTGACAGCATCATGGAGGCCCACCAGCAAAGATCCGAGATTGAAGCTTTTCTTGAAATCCATATCGAGCAGGGACCGATTCTGGAAATGGAGGACAAACCCCTTGGAATAGTTGATAGCATCGCGGGCAAGCACTACCGATGGTGTTCCTTTCTCGGAAAAGCGAGCCACGCCGGAACCACTCCGCTTGAACTCCGCCAGGACGCCTTCTTAGGCCTGGCCGACTTCGCCTTGAAAAGCACCCAGCATGTGGCGACCAAACACTATGGAAGCATGGTGACCACCGGGAAAATAAATGTCAGACCCGGAGCTTTCAGCGTTGTTCCCGGCCAGGTCGATTTCTCCTTCGAATACCGGAGCTTGGTAAAGGAAACGCTCGAAGAACTGGAAAAATCTCTTCTGGCCTTGGCTGAGGACATCGCTTCCACAAGAGGGCTTGAATTCAAATCAACCGTAGTCGATAAGACAGAACCCGTAAAAACCTCTCCTCGAATCATCGAAATCATGAAGAAAGAATGCCAGAAGCTTGGATATCCTTTCATGATGCTTCCGAGTGGCGCAGGTCATGATGCCCAGGTTCTAGCCAGCACAGCAGACATCGGGATGATCTTCATACCCTGTGTGGACGGAATCAGCCACTCACCTCAAGAGATGATCAAATGGGAGGATTTAGAAAAGGGCGCCAACCTGCTCCTGGCAGTGCTTCTGAAGCTGGCAGGTTAATCTCAAGCAGACAGCTATTTATCTAAATCTTCTGGCTGAGGAAGAAAACTTCGTTCCCTCTTCTTCTGCGAATGCTTCCTTTTTTCCTCGAGAATCTTAAGTTTAGCCCTCTTGGAGCGCTTTCTTTTCTGGCGGCGGATCTTTTCGATTCGCTGCTGTTCCTCGCTCTCTTTTCCTAAAATCATCTTTTCGATTTTATCGGCGAGAATGCGCCGGGCAAGATATCGGTTTATCGCTTGATAGCGTTCCCGCTGACACTTCACCTCGACCTTGGTCGGGAGATGTTTCAAATAAACACAAGTGGAGGTCTTGTTGACTTTCTGCCCACCCTTCCCGCTTGAACGGATAAATTTTTCCACGATATCCTTCTCGTAGATGCCCAGGCTTTCCATCCTTTGGCGCAAGGCTTCTTCTTTCTCTTTAGAAACATGCATCACTGTATATTTTATACTATTCAATCCAATCGCCAAAGTTAAACAAAGCAGGTCAGGTCTACACTTTTAACTCTTCCTTATTAGGCTGATTTTCATGCCAAAAGAACTTCAAAATTTCCCTATGCCTACTTTGTTCTTAATCCTATCCTTAAAATCAATGAAAAGCGCCTTCAGCGTGGAATCGTGTTAGTAAAACTCACTGAATGTGTTGAGCTGGAAGTGGAATCTTATCGGATAAAGAAATTATGAGATGATTATTTCTTTTTCTTCCTGGAGGCGATAAGGAATTTACCACAGTTTTCGCAGACAAAAATATCATTGCTACCTTCAATGGCAGAACTCATTCCAGTCGCTATGTTGATGTTACACCCTTGACAAACACGTCCATCCATTTCAGCCACCGCAAATCCGTATCTTTCCATCAATCGATCAAACCTTAATAAAAGGGATTCATCGAGTTCCTCCCGAATGAAATCAGCTTGCTTTTGAAGGGCTTTCTGCTGTGCCTTGGCGGCTTTTCTTTTTTTGATTTCAATATCCTGAAGCTTCTTGAGAAGACTGGCTCGATTGATAATCTTGTCCTCTCGAGGAAGCTCCAGCTGAATCTCGGAAAGGACTTTATAGAGTTCTGTTTTATTCTTGGCTTCGAAAAGCCTGTGCCTGAAACCCGGCCTTCGTAAGAACTTCGCCAACCCGGCAAAGAGATGATTGAAAAGCCCCGGAATAGAGGGATTCCAGATCACCAGAATGATCAGATGAACTTTTTTATTGTCGATAGCATCAAAGTCGATGCCTTTTTTGACCTTGCCAACAGCCACCGTCAGATCGCCTCCGGTATCGACTCGAGCATGGGGCACAGCTACACTGTGGCCGATTCCAGTAGACTCCAACCTTTCTCTGTCGATAACTCGAGTTAAGAGGAGTTTTTTATTCTTGATGAGCTTTTGCTTGGCTAAAACATCCAGCAGTTCTTCGATCCCGGCGACTTTATTCATGGCTTTAAGATTGAAAACGATTTGGGAAGGCTTTAAATAATCGGAGAAGTAAGAACTTTTAAGAGGAATCTTCCTCTCCATCGTGATTTCATTTTAACACAAAAATCATCTTGTCAAAAGCATAATGAAATTAAAATAATTCAGATTGGGGACGGTTCTATTTTTTTAGTCTCAGGTAAAGTCTCATGCTGCTTAGCTTCTTATTTTTAAAAAATAGAACCGTCCCCATTCACGGTCTCCTCCTAAAAGAGCTCGATTCCTTGAATCGAGGGATTTCTGTGCCTTCGGAAAGCAGTGATATGATTTCTTGAGTCCAGCTGGTCATCTGAACTGCCCCTCTGAGATCCCAGTCTTTTTCTATTTCATCAATGACTTGATGGTATTTATATTTCTGGTATTCATCTCTTTTCTTCAAGATATAATCTTTATCCTCTCCCTTGGAAGAAATGCCTTCATGAAGCCAGACAGCGGGAATCCCTGTCTGGACAAAGCTCAACTGATCAGAGCGGAAAAACCAGCCAAAATTCCCTTCTCTCTCTGGTGTATAAACAAGACCCAAATTCTCTGCAGCCTTCCTACAATAATCTTCTAAATCTGAGTGCTTGGCTCCAATGGCATAAACATCTTCTGTTTCACCCCAGACATTGGTCAATTCAAAATTGAGATTGGCCAATACAGAAGACGGAGGAAAAGGGAGATGGCGGGCAAAATAATCCGAGCCTAAAAGCCCTTCTTCTTCCGCAGTTGCACCCAGGAAGACAAGATTGACTTTGAGATATTCAGGCTGCTGGGAATAATAACGAGCCAGGGCCAACATGGCGGCAGACGCTGAACAATTATCCACTGCTCCGTTGTAGATCTGGTCACCTTCTCTGATGGCGTCTTTTCCCAAATGGTCATAGTGGGCCGAAAGGATGATATAGCGGTCTGTGCCCTTTTTATGCTTTCCCCTGAGAAGGCCGGCTACATTTTCTGTAGCCACAGAGCGAAAGGTTGGCTTCTGACGAACTCTAACCCTGAAACCAAGAGGGATAGGCTCAAAAACTGGCCTCTCTGCCTGCTCTGCGAGCTCTCGGCGGTCATAACCAGCAACCTGAAAAACCTGCTCTGCAGCCCTTTCATGGAGCCAGCCCTGAAAAAAAAGCCTGTTTTCTTTATCCGGCAGAAAAAAACTCTCTCCAGACCAGGAGTTTTGCACCACTTCCCAGCCGTAGGAGGCGCCTTTGGTATTATGGATAATGAGGACTCCTGTGGCTCCCAGTTCTGAGGCCTTCTCAAATTTATATGTCCAGCGTCCGTAATAAGTCATATCTTCCCCGTCAAATATTCCCTCTGGATAATTTCCGGGCTCGTTGACTTCCACTAATAGCACTTTCCCATTGAGGTCAGCTCCTTTTATATCGTCCCAGTCTCTCTCAAGTGCCTGGATAAGATATCCACAGTAAACAAGTTCTCCCTCCACGCCTTCCGGACAATCTTCCCGGTAAGAGTTCACCACAAACTCATCAAAAATCTCAAAATTAAGGCTCACTTCATCAGAAAAAAATTCTAAGCTCGCACTTTGATCCACCTGACTTCCTCTGAGGACCAAAGGCTGACGGAAGCTCTGGCCGAAAACTGGTTCCAAACCCAAGCTTCGAAAATAATTCTCCTGATAGAGTGCAGCCAGAGCCAAACCTCGTGTGCCGACTGCCCGGCCCTCGAGAAGGTCATCGGAAAGAAAGCGGATGTGCGCTTCGATTTCCTGGGGGGTTATGGGTTTAACTCCAATTCTGGACCTTTGACAGCTCCAGAATAATCCGGGAATAAGCAAGAAGACGATGATGATTCTAAGGTTTCTCATCTTTTTCCTCTCAACCTAAAAAATCTTCCAAATAAAAATGCCTCTACAAATTTTGAAGATTGAACTTTCTTAAGTCAATACCTATCTCTATGTTTTTTATTTCTGTTGAAAAATACGAAGAACAAGACTACTGAGCAAGTTCGCATAATCAAATGTTTATAAAGAAGTTAGCGAAGGATGAATCCATCCCGCAGAGGGTCTTCAGAGTTAATTAAAAATTCATGGCGACCCGTGATATAAGCCGAACCCTCCACTTCAGGAATAACTGCTGGGTAAGGACCAAAAGTGGTCGTATCGATAATTCGCCCGGTGAATCTGGTCCCGATAATACTCTCAACGACGATCTGCTGGTTCAGAGCGACTTTATGTTTGGCATGAAGGATAGCCAGGAGGCCGCTGACACCAGTTCCAGTGGGAGAACGGTCAACTTCTCCTTCGGCAAAGATGCAGACATTGCGGCTGTTGGCTCCCTCACCAATGAGAGGGCAGACGAAGATGGTGCCATAGAGGA
>Ga0209636_10006678_pt1 | contig 11786 bp, 12 predicted proteins | sample DeeMarSWOR152_54_FD_187464 | JGI IMG/M metagenome (GOLD analysis project Ga0209636, IMG submission 187464) | Marine sediment microbial communities from White Oak River estuary, North Carolina - WOR-1-52-54 (SPAdes) (version 2) | ecosystem: Environmental > Aquatic > Marine > Intertidal zone >... | reverse complement strand
ATTTGAACGTTAAATTTTAATCCCTCTCTCTCAATCACCAACGTGACATCACTCTCATCACCACACAATCTCAATCCCTCTCTCAATCACTCAGTCACTCAACCCACACTCCTCCTTCTACCTACCTACCCCCCACACTTTGTATTCAATTATATTATATTATATTGTAATATAATGCAGTTTATGCGCATGTTCAGATTTATTCAAAATTCATATAAACGGCAAGATATCGTATATTTTAGAGAGAAATTGAGAAGAATATCTCCAGCCTTATTTTGCGTGCGTGGATTATATTCTGCTGAGTGCGATTGGAATTATTGTTGCATACTCTGTAACGCCAGCGAGATCAGCTAGACTGAAAGGGCGATATTTATTGTGTGTGGGTGCACTGAAGCATACATCGGCTGAGCCCTTGGTCAAATCGAAGATTATGGACCCGAGGGTTCCGAAACCGTCATTGTAGAAATGGTTGCAGAGTCCGCCTGGGTGCTTCGTGGCAAATAGTGCCTGAATGCTCTTCTTGCTAATTTTCTGAGTTTGGGTCTTGTACCATCTGATGATGAGGGATTCACGAATCTGTGAGTGAGTATTAATGCCACAGTTGAGTTTGTTGAATTTTCGGGTTTTGGGTTGACGATAGTGGTTCACCGAAAAGAGATAAAGTTCAGAATCATCACTAGTGGTGCGCTCTACGCTCATCTCACCATCAGCGAATTCAACGATCGCAGCGTTATCGTGTTTATCTACTAGCATGAGGCTGAAAAACATAAGCCATCGGCAAAGCCTTGGATTTCCTCGGTTATGCCAGGACAGTATTCTTCACAACTGCTCTGTAGAGTGTCCCAATCAGCAAAACCTAGTCTCTTCAAGTCTAATTTCGCTGAGCGGGAAGATTTCTTGGCATCTGGGTCTTGATTAATGACTTCAGCAAGCTGTTTCCCAGCATCATATCTGGACCCATCTAGGACTACATGATGATAATTCTCCTTTGCCAAGTTATATTCGGGCTCTTCCATTACACTCCCCTACTTTGGAGTTCATCATAGGAGACCATCTGGGTCTTTTCTCTGATCTTGCTCTCTGGCTCAGTACTTATAATGTAACAAGTAAGGTTTGATCCAATGGCACACATCCCAAACCACGTCTATAGCATGCAAAAAGCTTAGATATAAGCTTTTATGAAATAATAGTTCCAAAAATTGGGTTAAATTGATTTTAAATACTTTTTTGCGATTTTATGTCTATTTAAATCGAAAATATGGATTTATAGGCAATTTAAATATCTATCTTTCAATTAGAGGTCATTTAAAACCGAATTTATGTTAATTTCAAGTTTTCATCCATAATTCGCGCGCATTTGACCCGTATACTCGATTTCGATCACATCTACATTGCATATTGATGGTTCCTTCCTGTTCCATTCCTGTGCGTGCGCAGTGGCTACTCAAACTAAAGAAAAATGGGATTTTGCGAGTGATATCTCCCTTATGGAGAGCGGTCAAGTCTCCCCCAGCACAAATAGAAACACAAAACCATGAAATATATAATTAAGCGAGATAATGAATGTTTTGGAATCACCATGAATAACAGAAGGCCTCAATTGGCGCGTTCGACCAGAATATATAAGCTCTGGGAGCAGAGTGTGAATGCTATTCCATTCATAGATCATGAGAGAGCTATACTCATAACGGATTTCTACCGAAGCGATTCAGCAAAAGGTCTCTCTGAACCAATCCTTCGAGCTCGAGCCCTGCAATGTTACTTGGAGCACAAGACCTTGTACATAGGAGAGGGAGAGTTACTAGTGGGAGAGAAGGGTAGATGCCCAAGAGCTGTTCCTACGTATCCTGAGTTGTGTTGCCACTCTCTTCAAGATCTGGATATACTTGGATCACGCTCCGTGACACCGTATCGTGTTAGCAGGGAGACAAGAAAGATCTACAAAGAATATGTTATTCCGTTCTGGAATGGTAGGGATCTGAGAAGCAAGGTCTTCAACTCTGTACCTGACAAGTGGAAGAGGGCCCTCAGTGCGGGGATCTTCACTGAGTTCATGGAGCAGAGGGCACCTGGACATGCTATAATGGATGACAAAATATATCGAATGGGGTTAACCGACTTTAAGAGGCGGATAGAAGATCGCAGGAAGAGATTAGATTTTTTGAATGACTCTGCTGCTTACGACAAGGACCAAGAGCTGCAGGCCATGATCGTATGCTGCGATGCTGTAATCGGATTTGCATCTAGGCATGCTCAACTGGCAAAAAGCACGGCGAGGAAAGAGAGGGACTCTAAGAGGAGAAAAGAGCTCAAGAAGATTGTAGAGGTGTGTAGCAGGGTTCCAGCATTTGCCCCTCGAACCTTTTGGGAAGCGCTGCAAATGTACTGGTTTGTCCATCTTGCTGTCACCTTGGAGGTTAACACGTGGGACTCCTTCAACCCAGGAAGACTAGACCTCAATCTATACCCCTTTTACAAAAGAGACATAGAAAATGGTAGGCTGACTAGAGATGGAGCAAAAGAGTTGCTGAAGTGCTTTTGGATCAAGTTCTCCAACCAGCCAGCCCCACCGAAAGTAGATGTGACAATGGAGCAGAGTGCAACCTACCAAGACTTCGCCACTCCTAACCTTGGAGGAGTCGATAAGCATGGTAACGATGCTGTTAACGAACTGTCTTATCTAATTCTTGAGATTGAAGATGAGCTTCGAGTCATGCAACCCAACACCTGCATTCAGATAAGCAGCAGAAATCCGGATTATTTTCTTGAGAAGGCTCTAAGAATAATACGAACAGGACATCCTAAGCCTTCAATATTCAATACAGACATAATAATCCAAGAACAACTCCGCCAAGGCAAAACCATAGAGGAAGCCAGACTTGGTGGACCAAGTGGCTGTGTGACCATAAGCGCTTTCGGAAAGGAAACCACTGTGCTAACGGGCTATCTGAACTGGGTGAAAATCCTCGAGGTTATACTGAATAATGGCGTGGATCCACAAACAAAAGAAAGGATTGGCGTTAAAACAGGCAACCTTGCAAGATTCCGGTCATTTGATGAAGTCATTGAAGCCTACAAGAGCCAGCTGAAACATTTTGTGAACCTCAAGATAGTAGGCAATAACATAATCGAAAGGATCTTCGCAGAGTACATGCCTGTGCCCTTCCAATCTGTGCTCATCGACGACTGCATCGAGACTGGCAAGGACTACAATAATGGCGGCGCAAAATACAACACGAGTTATATACAGGGAACTGGACTGGGAACCCTCACTGACTGTCTTACGTCAATCAAGTACCATGCTTTTGACAGAAAAGATATTGCTTTCAAAGAACTCTTGAAAGCGTGTAGAGATAATTTCAAAGGTAAATACGAAATAATCCGTCAGATTCTTCTCAATAAAACCCCGAAGTATGGCAACGACGACGATTATGCAGATAATATCGCAAAGGAACTCGTTGAAATCTACTTTGAAGCGTTGGATGGAAAGCCCAACACGAGAGGAGGAAAATACAGAATAAACTTGCTTCCTACAACGGTCCACATTTACTTCGGGAAACTGTGTGGTGCCACTCCTGATGGTAGAAAAGCTGAACAACCCATTTCCGAAGGTGTTTCACCAACTCAGGGGGCAGACAGAGAGGGACCAACCGCAGTCATGAAATCAGTGACAAAATGGGACCATACGAAAACAGGAGGGACTCTCCTAAACATGAAATTCGCACCGCAGGTTCTCAAGACTGAGGAAGATCTGAAGAAGATTGCACAGCTCATCCGAACATTCTTCAGGCTTGGTGGTCACCATGTTCAATTCAATGTCGTTGAGAAGGAAACGCTCCGCGACGCCCAAACCAACCCTGAAAACTACAGAAATCTACTTGTACGGGTTGCCGGCTACAGTGATTATTTTGTAGATCTACATAAGGAACTTCAAGACGAAATAATATCAAGAACAGAGCACAAACTATAGAAAAGGCAAGTGGTCTCGAGTTTGAATAGAAACGTCACGAAAAGATAGCTCTATATACTCTAAAGTATGGTGAACAGTTGTGACTAAAGGACTAATCTTCGACATCAAAAGATATGCTATACACGATGGTCCGGGTATACGCACAACCGTATTCTTCAAAGGATGCCCTCTCTCCTGCTGGTGGTGCCACAACCCTGAGGGGAAAGAGTTCAGACGTGAACTCATGGTCTGGCCAAACAGATGCATAAAATGCCAAACTTGCATGTCTGCATGCCCAAACTCTGCAATCTCGCTCTCTAATAACTCAATAGTTACAGAGCGTGACAAGTGCAAAGTCTGCGGCAAATGCGCTGCGAAATGTCCTGCGAATGCAAGAGAGATCGTGGGGAAAACAGTGTCAGCGGATGATGTGATGCATGAAGTTGAGAAGGACCGCGAATTCTACGGTGAAACTGGCGGTTTGACAGTGTCTGGCGGTGAACCCTTTGCTCAACCTGCTTTTCTGCGCGTCCTCTTAAACCGATGTAAGGATACAGGCATCCACACGACGGTAGACACAAGTGGTTATGTGGAGAGCAAAATCTTGGTCAAGATAAGCAAGATGGTAGATTTGTTCCTTTACGACCTGAAAATAATGGACTGCAAGAAGCACAAACAGCATACAGGAGTTTCAAATAAGTCAATCATTGAGAATCTGAGAATGCTAGACAGGCTTGGCAAGCAAATCATCGTTCGCTTTCCATTGATCTCAAGGATAAATAGTACTGAAGACAACATAACCAGCATGTGCGAATTACTCTCTGAGTTGAAAAACGTTGGAGGTATCAGTATCCTCCCATACCACCGACTAGGAGTTGACAAGGCCAAGAGACTGGGTAAGGTAGTAAAGGTCTGCGCAAATCCATCGGATAAGCTTTTGAATCAAGCCTTGAAACTAATCAAAAGCTTCGGGTTAGCTGTAAATGTGGAATGAGAGTACATTCAGGTTGTTTTCCTACGTAACTTTTAGTTCTATCCATGATTTCGTAAACTGCCTTGACAAGCTTAGAATTCGCGCGCATAAAAAGAGAGGGGTTGCGGGTGATATCTCCATTGGTCTCCGATTCAACCCTACAAGTGGCTTTCAATCGGTTATCCTCTACCGTGCTCTCCACTCTCATGCTCAACAACCTTAGACGGATCAGTATGAGTGTAGTTGCACCAGCTGCAATGCCACGGGTCATCTAACCGTTTTCGATACATGGAAAAATGCTCTGCGCCTTACCCATTTAACAGCTGGGAAGAAACAGCAAACCACAGAGCACAGAGAGACGGATGAAATAGATTTACCGCTACGAACGCCTGAGAAAAAAGGGGAGTTTGCGGGAAATTCGGGAGATGTCTCCACTGTGGGTGGGGTTCAAATCCAACCCGCGGCCTCTAATCCATGTCAAGCTGGTTCAAAGAGCTGGGGATAAGAATAAAAGAATACACATTTCCAGGTTAACTATTGTGCCTTTTCTCTGATTTCTTCTAGCGTCTTCTTTGCTTTTGGAACCTGTTCAAGGAATGCCGCAATTTTCTCACACTTGTAGCCAGAACAGCAAGCACAGTTTTTAACACCCATGTCTGTTCCACATTTCCTTATCTCACAGACATTCCAGTGGTTGATGTGTCGTCCATCCAAAGTTAGGCAGCCGTCACAATTGATGTCTTCAGGTTTAAACTTATGATCATAATCTTTTGACCAAGCGTCTGCAACCTCTTTCCTTTTTGCATCATCGTTTTTCTGCGTCGCTATTTAAGCTCCGCAATCAGAACAAGTTATGCCACAAACGGCAATCATCTTATCCATACAAACACTTCCTGCAGAACAGCAAATACTCGAAAAACAGTATATTAACTTGTCCCTACACCCGTGTGTTTATAGACGCGCACATTTTTTCTGCATGCATGCATCTGTCCTTCTCTTTCAGCTGTCTAGTGGGAGATGGAAGGCATGGGTGCAACAATCATCTCCTCTTAGGAGACACTCGACGAGTTCTGCTTCCACCTTTTTTTCTAAGATGCCCTCCAATAGCTGCTTGTTCCACGAAGCTGAGCAGTAGCATAAGAGCGGTGTGACTTTCTCATTAGCAGTTATTGCTGCTTTTACCCAAGGGCAGTGGCAGTAAGCTAATTGCTTTTCTTGTTTGGTCTTTGCTTTTTTGTGAGCCTGAGGGTTGTATGGGACCTTTGTCATGTAGATGGTGTTTCCTTTTCGTGTTGGGTAATCATAGTATGAGGCTCCTTTATATGAGCGGTCGTTGTGCATGATCTCCAGGAGTTTGTCGATGTTGCCGAGTTTCTTATATCGCTCCTTGAGTTTCTGAACACGATGTCTGGGGTATGTGTGAGGGCATGTGGCTATCATTATTTTCTTTATTGTTTCCCTGTCAACGGAAGCCTCTAGCTTTTCCATTGCTTTTCTGATCCACTCAGCTTTTTGAGTGGGGGTAGCGCCTGATCTTAGTTTGCCACTGGCTTCCATCACTTCTTTTCTCACAGTCTTACCAGCAAAATGATCAATGCTTTCAGTAAATTTCTCTATCCACTTCATGTAACATAACCTGCTAAGTGTTGAAGAGGGTTTATTGTAGGTTGGGCGCGCCCAATTAAGATTTTGTTGCAAGCATGCATCCAGACTTTGGGGTTTGGGTTTGGAGTGGGATTTGAACACATGAAACTGTGTTTGCCGCCTAATTTCCGACAATAAATGGAGGAATCCACCTTTCCAGTCTTATGGACTTGAACCCTTTTGGGTCTAAAATCCCACGGTCTAACTACTGGAGATCTGCCCGAACTGAAAATCGATGGTGACTCCGTAGATTTCGAAAAACTCCCCACAATAGTGATAGTGCGCAAAGGACTCAGCAAAGCAGGACACCAATATTTCACTTTCCTGAGCGAGGAAGGCTGTGAATACCTAAAAGATTACTTGGAAGAAAGAATGAGAGAAGGAGAAGACATAACTCCGAACTCGCCAGTAATCACGCCCAAACTAAAGATGAAACCGTTTATCAGAGCCGTAAACATAGGCGACATAATAAGAAGCTCAATAAGAGGTGCATGCATTGCATAAAACTAGTAATATCTCTTTAACGAATTTCTCTGATCAGTTGCCAATTTCACCTGCCGAGGAACCAGTATGCCTCGCCAATCCGCTTTAATGTTGCCCTTTGCAGTGCTCTCAACATCAAAACTGTGCACATGAAGGGCGTAAGCCATTGCACGGTTTTGAGGGTTCTCGAGCTGAAGCATTTGCTCAAGGCTCAAATGCTCAAAGACTCGACGGATTGGGCGTAAAGAGTTGCCATGACAAGAGATAGCTACATTACCCGGGTTTTGTCGGAGCCATTCTTGGAGTTGCACGAGAAATGGCAATGTTCGATTTTCAACCATCTTTAGACTTTCTCCTTCTGGCGGTGGAAAATTATAGCCACGGTGAATTTGGGCAAACCATTCAGGCTTTTCCTTGGCAACCTTTTTCTTGCTTTTGCCTTGAAGCAAACCATAGCAACGTTCGATGAGCCGGTCGTCCGTGAAAACAGAAACAGCCGGATGTGTTTCAAGAACGATTTCAAGAGTTTTTCGAGCTCTCTTAAGATGCGAGGTAAAAGCATATTCAATCTTGTCTCGCCTGAGCTGCTCAGCAATCTCTCGTGCTTGTGAAAGCCCTTTCAAAGTAAGATCTGGATCGCGCCAGCCAGAGAATAATCCACGACTGTTGTCAGTCGTCTCAGCATGCCTAAAGACAAACAACTTGCAAATCATCCACCACTTCCTCCATACGCGCTGGGAAAAGTAATTAATGCAATCTTCTAATAGGACTTATTACTTTTCCCAAGTGTGAATATCCAGCTTGTTGAACTAACAGGGAGTATGAATAATTGAAGAAAACCAAGATCATCTGTACGATCGGTCCAGCTAGTCTCTCTCGAAACACGCTTGGAAAAATGTATCGTGCGGGAATGAATGGAGCCAGAATAAACACAGCTTATGGAACACTTGACCAGTACAGACTTATCATCAGCAGTCTCCGAGAAGTGGCAGATATCCCAATAATTATCGACATAAAGGGGCCTGAAATAAGGCTCAAAACAAAAGGTAAGAGAGTTGTCAATAAAGGCGACGTTCTTGAGGTAGGCAAAGACGAAAAAATAAGCTTCAATAACAACATCTACGAGCATTTGGATGTCGGTGATAATGTTCTTATTGACAATGGTAGGCTGAGAACACAAGTCATAGAAAAACAGGAAAGCGTATTAAAACTACTTGCAGCAACAAGTGGCGAAATAGATAACGGAAAAGGGGTTAATATTCCGAATAAGAAGCTCGCAGTTCCAACCCTCTCAAATAAAGATTTGGAAATCATAGATTTAGCAACAGAAAATGATGTTGAGTTAATAGCTCTCTCATTTACTAGGAATGCTCAGGACGTGAATAATCTGAAAAAGGAGGCCGAAGGGTTTAAGGGTGCCTTCATCGCAAAAATCGAGAATTCTGAAAGTATCGATAAATTCCATGAAATCCTTTACGCTGCAGACGGAATTATGGTGGCGAGAGGAGATCTGGGTGTCGAGATAGAGCCTGAAAAGGTCCCTCTCGTCCAGAAATCTATAATCAGAAAATGCAACCAAAGAGGAAAGATCGTAGTAACCGCAACAGAAATGCTTGAATCCATGACGTACCAGCCAATACCCACAAGAGCCGAAGTCAGCGATGTTGCCAACGCAATATTGGATGGAACAGAAGTAATAATGCTTTCAGGAGAGACAGCAGTAGGACAGTACCCTGTAGAATCTGTCTTGATGATGTCCAAAATAGCGAACGAAACTGAAAAGGCAGTAGAAAATCACATCGAAGACGAGGGCTTCATAAACGTCTCAGACACAATAAGCAAAGCAGTTCAAAGAATATGCCAAGAAATGCCCATAGACAAAGTCGTCACACTGACCAGGTCAGGCTACACGGCTCGAATGATTTCAAGGTTCAAGATTCTTCAACCAATAATCGCAGTTACACCTGACAAACGCGTCAAGAGACAACTTGAACTGTCGTTTGGGGTCTACCCAGTGTATATTGATTACTTTAAAGAAGATGACCATATTCTGGCAACTGCAACCCAGCTTCACTCAATGAGCCTAATCCGCGACCAAGACACGATTCTTTTCACCGCCGCCTTTAGAACCTCCAAGCCACATTCTAGCAATCTAATTGAGATACACAACATCAAAGAACTTACACGGCTGACTGAAACATAACAAACTAACTTTGGCATGCATGCAAAGGGCTCTCTATAGTGTCTTGACAACCGCAGGTATTGCCGCAACCTTGAAGGCTATGCAGATAAAGAGATTAGAAACATAGTTATTTATGGAGCTCCCATTCTCCGGAAAAGGGATTGACAGACTTCTGAAGCCTGGCGCTTTTCGACTATCCTTTCTTGCTATGTGTCGCGGCGCGCTAATAGCAGGTTGGAAGATCATTTCCTAACCATATGGAATTTTAGGTACTATAAGACTACTATTATGTGCTTTTAGAAGTGAATTGGCACATGTGTGATTTCTTTGGGGTCGCTCACCAATCAGCGTGTGCTTTTCTGTATGGTCCTCGTGTTCTCAGCCGCGACTTCTTCTTCTTTTCCTCGTTTCTCACAATCTTGTCCTCTATTTTTTCTGATCCACTTGTTTTGTCCATTTCATTAGTTTTAGCCAACTTCTTCCCTCGTGTCTGACTGATATCACAAATGCACAATCATTTTCTTGATTTCCTTCTTATCTTCTAGGAATCTTGCGTACTCATTGTAATTCCTGAATGCCCGCAAGAAGATGATTCTCATTTTCTTGTCCACGCAATAGACTATGTGCAGCCTTTCTTTCTTTGCCCTAAAAACGAGATTTCCATCTATGTTCTCCTCAAATTTGTGCAATTCAGTGAATCCCAAATCAGAGCAGTCAAGAACTTCTTTTATGATGGAATTCATTTCTTTTTCATTTTTCAAATCTTTGACAAAGTGTCTAGAGACAATAATGCTCTTTATTGAAGGCCTAACAGTCATGAAATGATTATTGCAGTTGATGCAGTGCAGAGTCTTTCTTTCGACGCATGGATTACTAATGTTGATTTCCATAGTCTCCCATCTAGGTTAGCACTTACGAAAAGATAAAGCATTCTTTCCCAGCACGCAATGATCCAATGTTCTTCGTATTCATCTTCAGCGAGTTCAACTGACACTGTGTCTTTATGTGGTGGGCGTTTTCTCTTTTCCGGCTTCATTTCCTTCATTGGAACTTCGCAGCATACAAGCTCACATGCAGCACATCCGCAGGGCTCGTCAACGACTACAACAAGCCCACATTCTCTACATTCATATTTTGAGCCCTTCTTCTTTGCCATCCATTCACCTTCCGACATCGTGGAATACGCGAAATCCTTTCTGTCTTTCAAGAAATATAAGGCTATTCGACGCGCACTGATTCTCTAAACAAGAGTTCATGGCTGAAGTCATCTTGCCTGCTTTCTGGTCATGATCAGGAAGATGAGCAATCCACCGAAGAACCACACGACTGAAGTAACCTTAGCGTTGTCGCTCAGATAATACATTAGGAGAATACAGCTGCCTGCCCCAATTATTGGTATGACCGGATACAATGGAACACTAAACAGTCTTTTTGTATCTGATTCAGACTTTCTAAGCTTTATTAGAGAGAGGTGATGCATGCATGACAAACGCTCCCTTTTGCTCTAAAATTTTAGCTTCCCTCAGCGATGAAACTTTATACCAGTGTGGTTGAGTAGCTTGTATAAGCGCACTTTGGCCAAGTCTGTTATGACAAAAAGTGTCAGCGCATATCCCCATACAAGAAGAGCTAGCCCCCACCCCATTGCCGGAAGCAAAATTCCGTAAACCGTGATTACTGTGGCAACCAGTTGAGTAGCAATGACCGCGAAAAGGAGAGGTTTTGCTGGCTTTACAGACCAAAATGGACCTTTTGTTCTAGCCACAAAGACGGTCAAATGTCCCGCCACTGAAAGCTTCAGGTATATGAACGATTGGAGCACCAATGGGTTTAACTTCAGAACCATTAATCCAATGTAGAGAATACCGAAAGACGAGAATACCCCGATTATTCCGAGAAACGTCGCTATTCCCAACAAAGTTCTCATGTCCCATTTCTCAGGTTTATCCGAGTATTTCACATTGTCATACGCTATGGTCATTATTGGCAAGTCATTTAGAAGCGCCAACAGAACAAGCATGAGAGCAGTAACAGGATAAAACTGGAATATAATAATTGAAGCAGTCATAAAAAGCAACACCCTAATCGTTTCAGCAATGCGGTACGTACCGTAATTCGTCATGCGGTGAAAAATCTTGCGACTCTCCTTAATTGCGTCGATAATAACAGAAAGACCCGGCTTGGTCAGAACTAAATCCGCTGCGGACTTTGCAGCGTCGGTGGCACTCTCAACAGCGATACCCGCGTTAGCTTTCTTCAAAGCAGGCGCATCATTAACCCCATCACCAGTCATACCCACAATGTGCCCCTTACTTTGGAGCAACTCCACAATCCTGTACTTATGTTCAGGAAAGACTTCCGCAAAACCCTCAGCCTCTTCAACCACGCGTTGAGCTTTGCTATCGGGCCTGTCCAAGAAAGTCGCAGGCAGTATAATATTTGTTCCAAGGTTTACTTGTCGCGAAGTTTCTTTGGCAATAGCTATGTGGTCACCCGTGACCATTTTGACGCTAACACCCATCGATTGAGCCGTCTTTATCGTTTCGGCTGAATCG
>Ga0209636_10006675_pt1 | contig 11787 bp, 6 predicted proteins | sample DeeMarSWOR152_54_FD_187464 | JGI IMG/M metagenome (GOLD analysis project Ga0209636, IMG submission 187464) | Marine sediment microbial communities from White Oak River estuary, North Carolina - WOR-1-52-54 (SPAdes) (version 2) | ecosystem: Environmental > Aquatic > Marine > Intertidal zone >... | reverse complement strand
CTGTTGTATATCCCTATCGATCCTGAGATTAAGTATAAAGCTAAGGTATTCATCGATATGTTTGTCAACAAGTTTGCCAAAGGCTTAGGAGCTCTTCTTATCTTGTTGTTTTTTTCAGTTTTCCACATCACTATCAAACAAATTAGCTTCATCACCATCGTTTTTATCCTCCTCTGGATTCTCCTAAACAGACAGATTACTAAAGAATATGTGAATATTGTGAAGAGACACTTGGAGATAAAATGGCAGGATGCTGATAGATTCTTAAGAGAGAAGATTGATATAGACATGACAAAGTTGGTTTTTGATACCCTCCAAAGTAAGAAGAGAAGCTCGGTTTTGTACGCGATGAACCTCTTTGACCTTTTTAAAAAGGAAAAATTGAGCCCTGAACTCAAAAAAATAATCTCTTATAAAGCTGATGAGGTCTTGGCGAGTTCTATGGATTCCCTTCTCGAGCTGGATGGAGAGGCTTTGCTTCCTGAAGCCGATGATTCTCTTGAGGATGAAGCTCTTGATACACAAGTGAAGGAAATCATGGCCCTGGATGTTTACCAGGAATTGATGAATGAACACATCGATAGAATCGCGAGTGAGCAGAGCGAGCAGGCGGAAGTTTCCAAGATGGAGGCAGCTAAGGTTCTGGGAATGATGGAACCATCTTCCCATCTCCTTCATAATCTGAGCAAACTGCTCAAGGATGAATCACCAGAAGTTATTAAATATGCTATTGAGAGTGCTGAAAAGCTTAAAAGAAGGGAGTTTGTTCCTCTTGTCATTCATCATTTGAGCAAGCCTTCCACCGAGCGAATCGCCAGTAAAGCTCTAGTCGAATACGGTTCTAAGGTTATAGGGACCTTAAAGGATTATTTGGGGGATCCAGAAGAAAACATACGATTGCGAAAGGCTATACCAGACATCCTGTTGCGAATAGGCTCACAAAGAGCAGCAGATTTGCTAGCTTTAGAATTAAGAAAAAGGAGCAGGGATGTCGAAACAGAGATTATAGAGGCTCTGTACAAGATGAAATCAAAGAACCCTCAGATTCGTTTTCAAAAAGAAATAATATTCTCGGAAGTCATCTCGGTAATAAAAAAATGTTACCTGATTCTTATCGAGATGCATGATTTGATGGCTGATGAGAAAAAAGCTTATCTGGCAAAAGACTTAGAGAATAATTTGGCTCGATCTCTCAAACATATTTTTGAGTTGCTGAGCCTGATATATTCCCATGAAGATGTCATAAGAGCTTATCAAAATATAGGTACTGGAACGAAAAAGGCCTTAGATTATTCTCTTGAACTCCTGGATAACATCTTAAAGCGAGAGATAATGGAATTCCTTCTTCCTCTGATTGATGATATTCCTTTTGAAGATAAGGTTCGAAAATGCAGAAAAATGATTAAGACCTTGGGAAAAGCTGAATTGTCTTGAAATATCTTTCCTTTTGGGATTATAATCAAAAAGACCAAGAAAAATGCCTAATCTTTTCGTATACCCGAAAAAGGGAGATTTTTTTCGTTTTCCTCTAAAAAAAGAGAAAATATCTATTGGCAGATCTGCCGATAATGACATCGCTGTACCTGATCCATTTTGCTCAAGTCAGCACGGCTTTATTTATCCAAAGAATGGGGAATATGTTGTTCGGGATAACAACAGCAAAAACGGTATTTTTCTAAACGGAAAAAAAATTCAAGCCGAAACCGAACTCCAAAAAGGTGATGAAATCCTTATCGGTTCCACCAGGATTGTCTTTGATAAGGAGATTTCGACAAATGTTGAAGTTACGGATGCCCCGTCCACCTCGTCAAACGTAAATACCATTATGCATCTTGAAGAAATATTGAAAAAGCCAGATATCAGTACAACCATCAAAGCTACAGCAAAGTCTCTTGATTTAGAAAAGATCAAGTCAGAGCATAAATCTCTCTCGGTGATAAGTGAAGTGAGCAAAGCTCTCGTTCTTCATATGCCTCTAAGCCAGCTTTTAGATCGCATCATGGATCTTATCAATGAGAATCTTCCCATGGATAGAGGGATTCTCATGCTCAAGGAAGGTAATCCTGCTCAGCTCATCCCAAAGGTCGTTCGCATCAATAACAAGCGTCTTGCCAACCAGAGGATTCAAGTCAGTCAGAGCATCATCAATATGGTTGTCAATAAGAATTCTTCAGTCTTAACTTCTGATGCCCAAGCTGACACTCGTTTCAAAGCCAAGGAGAGCATAATTGAATCCAATATCCGTTCGGCGATGTGTGTTCCTCTATATGATAATAAAGAAATCATCGGGATTATTTATTCAGATCGGATATCTCTTCTTAACCAATTCAATGAGGAAGATCTGAAGCTGCTGACTCTCTTATCCAATGTGGCTGCGATCAGAATAGAGAATGCCAAACTTTATGAGCAAGTTATTGAAAAGGAAAGGATGGAGAAAGAGATTACACTGGCTGCCCAGATTCAGAAAGATTTTCTGCCAAAAGAAAATCCAGCATACGAAAATTTTGATATCGCAGGTACCAACATTCCCTGCTATCAAGTTGGCGGAGATTATTATGATTTTATCAATATTGATTCCAATCGCCTAGGAATAGTCATTGCTGATGTTTCAGGGAAAGGAGTGAGTGCCTCCCTCAACATGGCTTCTTTGAGAGCTCATCTTCATTCTGAGGCTCACTCGGATTACAGCATAGAGAAAATGGCAGCCAAGCTGAACGATTTCATCCACCAAAGCACGGCTCCGAATATTTTTATAACGTTTTTCTATTGCGAATTAGATAGGAAAAGTAGCGAGTTAAAATATATCAATGCAGGGCATAATCCTCCTCTTGTACTCGATAAAAAGGGGAAGATTCATCGTCTGGAGAGTTGCGGTTTATGCTTGGGCATGTTCCCTTCTGTGAGTTATGAAGTCAGAAAATTCAAATTAAATGCAGGAGATATAGTATTTCTTTTTACCGATGGAATCACCGATAGCAGGAGTAAGAACAACGAAGACTTCACCGAAGATAGACTTATAAAGCTATTAAAAAAGAATTCTAAACTGTCTGCTCAGAAACTTTTGGAAAAGGTTTGTAAGGAACTCGATTCCTTCACTATGGGCGCTGATCAGATGGATGATATGACTACGGTCGTTATTAAAAGAAGCGCTTAGCCTCCAATTTCATAAGGTTTTATCCAAATTCTTCTTTTATTCTTTTTCTCAATTTAGTATCCCAGCTGAGTATATCAAGTTATGACTTAACCTGAATTTCGTAAAAAATACTGGATCCATTAACTTCAGTGATTATGGAGTCAATGTCAAGATGTGAGGTCAAAGAAATAAAGTCGTTAGGGCCGACAGTAGTGGCCCTGAAGCCGTCTTGACAGACAATAACACCTTGGCCCGTGGCCTCTTCATCTATCTCTCCGATGAGTTTATGTTCAGATTGAATCCGGAACCATTCAAGACGATCCTTCCAGAAGTGTTCTGAGTAACTAGAAAAAAATACAGTTCCACCTAAACAGGTAACCCGCATTGCTTCTTTAATCAATTTTCGCTGATCAACCCCAAAGGCTGAGATTCCGTTTTGAATACATATCACCTTGTCAAACAGTCGATTGCCAAATCCAAGCTTTATTGCATCCATGGCCAATAGGTGGCAGGCGGGAGCATCACCCAGTTCTCCCTTTGCTAAAACAAGGCTGTTGAGTGAAGTATCGATGCCGAAAATGGTTTTTGCTTTTGTTAACAACTTCTTGAGGACTCTGCCGTAACCGCATCCGAGTTCGAGGATCTTATCAGAAGGTTTTATTTTTTGCATAATGAACTCTATCTCCGCCTCAAGATATTGTTTGACCCGGGGAGGAGCGATTTCATAACAGAGTTTGAGCTTTTCAGCCGATAATTTCTGTGAGTAATAACTCTGTTTGGGATTTGAAATCATTTATGTGGCTTCTGGAATGAGCGAATAGAGACTTAACTCAACATGGGGATAAATAGTCTCACAAAGAGGTCTTTCCAATTCTTCAATCAAAAGCTTATAGCACAGGAACAATCTTATGTCAAAAAGGGGGTCGGGCCAAGCTAACTATATGATATTAAAAAAATAAGGCGCATATTTGATGCCTTATTCGGTCTTAAAATGCTAATTTTGAGGCCAAAAACATCAATTTAAGAAATACAGGCGACGTGCTTAAAGTGATGATTTTGCACCCAAAAATAGCGATTTAAAGGCCTAAGAAGCGCCTAAATTGAATCTATCTCGTTTAAAAAAATAGAGATAGCTTGGCCCGATCCCAATTGTAAATTGTGATATAATAAAATCATAATTAGAGGTATTAATGAAATTTTTAATTTTTAAATGAGATGTTCAATTGCGTAACTTAATGAAGTTAGCTCTTTTATTTTTGACTTTCTTATCTCTTGGGATAAAAATTTCTTCTCAACAACAACCATTATTATTAAAGGTTGGAAAACCAACAGCAAAATTATCTATATCCCCTGCGGAACCGATGAATAATGATATGATTACTTTCATCGTGAATGCTCAGGATAATAGTGGAACAGGGCTGAAAGAAATTATTATCCTTGTTAATGGCAGGGAAGAAAAAATCTGTCTGATGTCTCCTTGTGTTTTTGTTGGAGGGCCGTATCCTGAAGGATTTCTGAAATACGGAGCTAAGGTCTATGATAATACAGACAACGAGCCTTGGACGGGCTTCCGATCAGTATATGTGAAAAATGCATCACGTTTAGAGCCTCCGAGGAAAAGAGCTGCAGGATTACCCGGGACAATAATTGATTTAATACCTTTGGCAGAGAATGAAAATACTCAATGGGCAAATGGTTATGTTGCCCTATCTTTTCCCGGAGAAGAAGATGATTTCAGAGGTTTTGCCTGCTATCAGTATGATTCTTTATTAGAAGATGATCAAGTCTATCCAAAAGTCTTATTGACGCATCCTGAGGTGCGTAATGAATTTGGATTAATTGTCGGAATATTTAAAATCGAGAATCTTCCTGAGAAGGCAACTTTTAAAGTAAAAGTTGGTTTTTTAAAGCGAGCGAATCAGACAGATGGCGCAGAGTTTAGAGTTTTTGTGAAAAAAGATCCATCCCTTTACGTAGCCGAGCGGTGTTATTATGACGGGTGTTTGGATGATCTTGCTCTCTATTTGGGTAGATATGCTGGTCAGGAGGTTGAGATTGTCTTACAGGTCCATGTTTTGTATACATCAACTCAGGATTTGGCTGTCTGGGTAGATCCAAGGATTGAATAGTAAGAAAGTGATATTTCAAACTTGAGAACAGAATTATATACATTCTTTAAAGATTCAAGATCATGAGTAAATATAAGTTTAATAGTAGCTCAGATTTTTCCATTGTGTTAATATCCTCATCATAAAAGACTTCTCCAGTCGAGGGATACGAAATGACCAGCTCTAACGTCCTCTCAGAAATAATCCCAGTATTCCTTGGCCGCCGTTAAGAGCTCTTATTGGGCAACCTTGGGGAGAGGAGAGCATTCAGCTCTGAAGGTAAGCTTGAGATGCTAGATGGTGCTGTCTGTAGCCTTGCGATCTTCGATAAGAAAACCGAAAGGAGGAAGCGAATGAAGAGAAAAATCCTTCTTTTCCTGGCAGGAATTTGTGTTTTATCTGGCTTAATTTCTGGAGAAGTCAGAGTTAATGAGATTGAAATGGAAATTCCTACCTACTATACAGGGCCTGATGACCCCAATCCCCCTTTCTGGAATTTGAGGGTATATCCCTATCCGATGCAGACTGACATCACCCGTAAAAAGATAACAAAAAAATACAGAGTGGTGGTGATGGAAAACGATTATATAAAACTCTTCATACTGCCTGATGTCGGGGGAAGAATTCTGGCTGCTTTTGACAAAACCAGTAATAACTTTGATTTCATATATCACAACAGAGTGATAAAGCCGGGTCTTGTTGCCCTGAGAGGCGCTTGGCTTTCTGGAGGAATTGAGTGGAACTTTCCTACCTTGGGCCACACGGTAAACACTTTTTCGCCTGTAAACTACAAGACTATCAAGCACCAAGACGGAAGCGTTACCTGTGTGGTGGGAACAGAAGAATGGGTGCGAAGGATGAAATGGGAAGTCTTTATCAGCCTTTTCCCTGAAAGATCTTATTTCAAAACCAGAATTAGACTCTTTAACCGCACGCTGACCCATAATAACGGCTATTTTTGGGCAAATGCAGCAGCCCATGCCTGGGAGGATACAAGGATTATTTTACCTCCTGCAAAATACACTTATGCTGGGATGAGAAGAAATCCAAAGCCCTGGCCTGTGGATGGGGAGAAAGATGACTCCTGGTATAAAAACACAGCTTCTGCCTATGACTATTTCTCTGGCACTCCAGGCGATTATAACGGGTCATACAATTATGAAAAGGATAACGGAACAGTTCACTATGCATTTTGGTACGAAAGTCCTGGGAGAAAGTTTTGGACCTGGGGAACAGCACCGAGCGGCGCCATATGGGAAGGACTCCTTACTGATGAAGACGGTCAATATATAGAGATCCAGGCCGGGAGACTTCTTACCCAGGGAGATAGCTGGATTTTTGAGCCTCATCTCGTCGAGGAATGGAATGAGTGGTGGTATCCAGTAAAAGGAATGCACGGCTATGTAAAGGCTAACGCGGATGCCGCTGTAAACCTTGAAGTAAAAGACAAGGGAGTACTCATAGCTTTAAATACAACCCGGCTATTCAATGATTCTGGAATCAAACTCTATGGCGACGAGGAGTTAGTATTTTCAGAAAAACTGGACATCTCTCCAGAGAGATTTTACCGGAAAGAAATTCCATTAGAAGAGAGCTACAGGGTTTATAGACTTGAATTTTTCGATAAGAATGGACAGAAAGTTATTGACTACACCACAGAAATGCCAGAGATTCCGCCTCCTGAGCTGGAGCCAGATTTTTCGATAAAAAAGAGCAATTTGGCAGAAATAATCTTTCTCAAGGGTTATTACTCAATAAAACATTGGGATATGGAAGCTGCCCTTCACTACTTCAGCGAGGCTTTAAAAATTGACGCTGAATTCACGCCTGCCTTGAAATGGCTGGGGATACTTCAGTACAAAAATGGAAAAATCAAGGAAGCACTTGAGCTGTTGGAGAAAGTTCTCCAGCGAATGGATGATGACTATACGGCGCGTTACTACCGAGCTCTCTCCAAGATTAAGCTCGGAATCAAGAGCCGCACCGAAGAAGACCTTCATATGGTCTCGAGAAGGGCTGCTTACCGGCATGTTGCTCCTTATGTGCTGGCAGCTTTACAGATAGAAAAGAAGAATTATAAAAGGGCAAGGGAATTGTTGAAGAGTGCGCTCAGGAACAACCCTGATGATCAAAAAGCAAAGATTATGCTCGGAGCTGTAGAACGTCATCTTGGCCACAGGAAAGCCGCAGAATTATTAATCGATGAAGTTTTAAAAGAGGATCCGATAGATCTCCTGGCACTGATAGAAAAAATGCTGCTTTCAGGGCAGAATGAGCTGCAAAAGCTCAGAGATGACCCGGAATACTATCTCGAAGCGGCTGCTGATTATGCAGAAATGAACTTTCTTGATGAGGCACTTAGAACCTTGGAAATCCATTTCGCGAAAGCTCAGGGAAAAGAGCATCCTATGCTTCTCTATTATCTTGGATACTTCCAAGACAAGCTGGGAAACAAAGAAGAGGCAACAGAATATTTCAGAAAAGGAGCAGCCTGCAGCCCTGATTTTGTCTTTCCTTTCAGAGTTGAAACCGAGGATGTGCTCAGGATGGCTTTAAAATATTATCCCTCTGATTGGAAGGCTTATTACTATCTTGGAAACCTTCTCACAGCCAAGCTCAGATGGAAAGAGGGATTTGAATCCTTCAAAAAAGCAGCCAAATTTTTTCCTGAATTTTCGGTGCTTTACAGGAATTTAGGGGAGATTTACTGGAGAAAAATCAAAGATTATCAGAAAGCTGAGAAAATGTATGAAAAAGCATTATCCTTTTCTCCAGATGATTACCGCCTCTATGTGGCGCTCGACGAGCTCAACGCTATAAACAAGAAAGACTCTAAAAGAGAGAGACTCTACAGGAGTGCCCCAAAAAAAGTAAAAGAAAACTTCAATTATGTGCTTAAAAAAGCTCAGTTTTATGTGGATACCGGGAGGTATAGCCAAGCCTTGAAAATTTTGCAAACCCACACTTTCCTTCCCTGGGAAGGATGGACAGGAGCAAGAGAAGTGTTCGTTCTTGCTCACTTGATGAGAGCCTATTCTTATATGGCGCAAGGAAAATACGAGCAAGCCATAGAAGACCTTTTCCAAGCCATGGAGTTTCCGGAGAATCTTGGGACTGGAAGACCTCCTGACCCTCAATTTGTCAGAGAGTATTATTTCATTGGATTATGCTATGAGAATATGGGAAATAAAAATCAGGCCGGACAGTACTACAGCAAGGCTGCCACAGCACCAGCAGGATTCCCCTCCGAAAATACATATTTTAAGGCTCTTGCTCTGAGGAAAATCGGAAAAAACAAAGAAGCAGAAAAGCTGCTCAAGGAATTGAGAAAAAAGAGTCAAGTGCTAATCGAACTAACTTGGAGGGTGAAGCCGCAATACTGCCTCTGGGCATCAAGAGCTTGCTATGGTCTCGGAAACAAGAGCAAAGCAGAGGAGTACCTAAAAAAAGCCGTTGAGACAGATCCATCCTACCGTTGGCTAGTTTTGTTTGTTGCAGAAAGAGCAATTTTTAATTAGAGAGTCTCTTTAGAAAATATTACTTACTTCAGAATTTCAAAAATTCCTTCCAATCCGGAAACCGAATCTCCGCCGATCCAGACTTTGAAAATTCCCGGCTCTAACATCCATTCCATATCTTGATTGTAAAATCCGAGCTCTTCCTGACCTAAAGTGAACTCAACCGTTCTGCTTTTTCCAGTTTCCAGGGTTATTCTGCGGTGGTAAATCGGAATCTGGCCTATGGACCTCGGAAAAGTGACCGCCAGCTTACCTCCTGGATTGAAGGCATGGGCGATGCCTGGTGAAGTGATCTATCCTTCATTCTTTTTCATTTTGAACTATATGTTTTTTTATTATATTATGCTTTTTTTCACTTATCCACAAACATACAAGGATTATCATTGATGACAGAAAAATTAGAATTATATGAACAGGGATTGGAGGAATATCCTTTAGGTCAAGCCATTTTTGCCAATATTGTCATGATACTCTGGACAGTATTGGGAGCCGTTGCCTGCTGGTTCTTTTATCCTTTACTAGGACTGATTTATCTTGTCCTTGCTCTGGTCATGGTCTATGTTGTCTTGCGGAAATTGGTCTGCCCGAACTGTTACTATCACGGCAAATGCTGCCATATCGGGTGGGGGAAACTTTCTTCATTCCTATTCAAAAAAGGGAATATTGAGAATTTCAGCACCAACTTCAGCCTGAAAATAGCACCCCTATCTTACTGGCTATTGACTCTAATTCCCCTTATCTTAATTGTTATTTCAATTTTTCAAGAGTTTCTAGTCTCAAAAGTCGTCATCCTGGTTATTCTTTTAGCCATCTTATTTTACAGTGGAACAATCAGCAGAAAGAAAGCCTGTGTTCCATGCAAGATGAGATTAATCTGCCCCGGCGCTGCTGTGAAATGAAGGAACAGCCAGTAAAGCTTTTTCCAACTCTTGGCTGCTGTGGTCTCGACTGCGGCTTATGCCCGAGATACTATACTGTCGGTCCTTCAAGATGCCCTGGGTGCTGTGGTCCGGATTTCTTCAATAAACACCCTTCCTGCTCCTACATTACCTGTTGTGTGAAGAAAAAAAACCTTGAGGTTTGCGCCCAATGCGAGGAATTTCCCTGCTCAAAATTTGAATCTTTACGGATTGATGGAGGAGAATACGAGTCTTTTGCGACTATTCGGAAGGTCTATCCCAATATGACTTTTATAAGGAAATATGGCCTTAAAAAATTCATAGCGCAACAGAGCAAGAGAATGAGACTCCTCAAAACGATGCTTAAAAGCTTTGATGAGGGAAGGTCTAAGAGTCTTTATTGCCTAGCTACAACTTTGCTTTCAATTGACGTTCTTGAAAAGTCTTTAGAAAATAGCAGGAGAAGCATAAAAGAAAATAATATCGAGTCAGATGATGTCAAAAGTCGAGCTCGAATACTTAGAGGATTTCTTGAAGAATCTGCTACTGGGGTCGAGGTTGAATTGAAGTTAAGAAAGAAGGAAAAGAAAAATTAAAAATCAAGGCATTGATAAATTTATAGAAGGGAAGAGGTACTGGTAATCCTTTTCAGTACCAGGATTCAGCAGTTGAATTTCAGTTTCCAGCATTTGTAATTATAGCTCAAAACATTGGAGTAAAGCCGGGCAATTTATTTCTTCTCGGTGAGGATCTGGAGTATCTCTAACTCATCTGTATCGAACCAGACTTTATCACAAGAGAGGCATTTATCTACCGGAATGATATACTGGTAAGTGTAAGGCCTGGGGAGCATTCGAGAACCGCAATTCGGGCAGAGAATCCGGGAAGATCTTCGAGCAATAGTTTTTGCGGTTAGGAAAGGATTTTGCAGAAATCTTTGTTCAAATTCCTTGGCTTTCTTTATTATATAATTAGAAAAGGCAACTTCCTTCCGGGTAATAATACGTTCCATTACACCAGCATCAACGAGTTTTCCCCGACAGCGACGACAAATCTTTATGGCCACACCTTCATAAAAATCATCACCTAGAGGCAGGCGACACCTGGGGCAGCGGTTTTGCTTAGCTGGATTGACCGGTTTTTTCAAGCCAAGATTACGGAGAGAAGTTTGAATTTGAGGGAATTCTCTGGCTGGCGCTTCAATTTTCTCCTGGAGATTCTTTATCCAGATCATAGGAGTAAAATTCTGAAGAAAAAGGAGCTCTTCCAGCGAATAAGGACCCTGCCAGTTACCCTTCGGATCCCGGATAGACCAAATCTTTCTCTCCAGCGGCGATGGTTCTCCTTTTGGTTGGACTGAGTTAATCCTTTCTTGCCTGGCTTCTTCTGGGGAAAATAAAATGGTTCTGGCTTTTTCTCGAGCTCTTCGGATTCTCCATACTTCCTCGATTATTTGGGCTGGTTTCGTTCTTGACATGTCAGCGAGGAGACTAATTCTTCTCGTGAGGGGAGGATGGGAATTGAAAAGTTTGGCGAAAAAACCTTCTCCGTTTCCTCTTGATTCTGGAGGAACGATAAACAACGGACTGTAGGTTAGATTAAAATCTCCAATAAAAGAATTTTTCAGATGAGCTTTATAGATCGCCCGGGCAAGGGCTCTGGGATTCCTGGATAATTCCACGGCGGCTGCGTCGGCAAGGATTTCTCGCTCTCTGCTGATGAGAGTACTGAGTAAGTACATGACTATCGTTGAAAGTGTAACAGCAAGATAGAGGAGGGGAGGGCCGCCTGCTCTTGCCTCAGGGTCATAGGCGCCACCAGGAGTGCTATCATCGGGTTCTAAGGCCTCTCTTAAGCGTTCGAACATATTGGCCAGCGAGCAGACTAGAGTGATGTAAAGAGCATCTCCGCGGATAATATGGGCCAGTTCATGAGCGGCTACGGTCTGGAGTTCATCTCTCGTAAATTCTCCCAGAAGACCTTCAGTAACAAGAACAATCGGCTGATTATCAGAGCTTATCAAGGCCAGGGAATTAACGGCAAACTGGGGAATGATATAAGGAGTCACTTTGGGCAATCCACTGGCAATCCGGATTTCTTCAACCGTATTGACGAAACGTTTATGGTAA
>Ga0209636_10006674_pt1 | contig 11787 bp, 7 predicted proteins | sample DeeMarSWOR152_54_FD_187464 | JGI IMG/M metagenome (GOLD analysis project Ga0209636, IMG submission 187464) | Marine sediment microbial communities from White Oak River estuary, North Carolina - WOR-1-52-54 (SPAdes) (version 2) | ecosystem: Environmental > Aquatic > Marine > Intertidal zone >... | reverse complement strand
TAAAACAGTCTGCCTTAGAGCCCGATCCATACGAGCAGCCTCGATTTGTATTTCGAGCCCTTCCACGGCCTTGGGGCCTTGGAGCGAAAAGAGTTCTGCCTTTTCGGATGGACCGAGTTCGGCTGAAAAGCTGAACGGCTTGCTTTTTGAGCGAGGCTCAAGACTTTTATCTGGATCAGACAAGGCAGAAAGGACTTGGTTTATTGTTTCTCTGTACGTTCTTAAATCGGTTGCCGCAAAGGACTTAATGCGTGTTCCGGTCTCATATACTCGCACTCCCACCTGGTAGAAGTGAATTTCTTTCACATCCCCAATCCATACCAGCCGCATGCTCTTGGCAAAAGGAATTGGGGCATAGGAAGCGTCTCTCTGATAGACCGTTCTTACAAGCAAATCTTGATCCAAGTTCTCAGCCTCAGGAAAATGATCATAGGGCTTCAAAAAAAAGTCTTGAGCTGGCCCATCATACAGAGGAGTCTTCTGATCATCTATGAAAAACTTGATTCTCCCAGTGATAGCAGCCGTCCATAGACGGACGACTGCACCCGGACCCTGAACATCGGCAATCAAATATTCTCCGATGCCGTCTTCGCCTGGATCTTGAAGGATTGCTTCAAAGTTCGGAATGGGTTCCCCGCCAAATCCATCGGAATTAGCGAACCAATCAGGCCCTCCTGGAAGGTTGCTTCGGCGGTCAAAGGAGGAAAACTGGATTGTTTTGTAAGACGGCTCAGGATAATAAGTCAGATTCACCATGTCGATCATTTCTTGAAAAAGAGTCTCGGTTGTTATCGTCTCCTTTTCAGGAGCAATCTGTTTACAAGAGAACAATGCCACAGATAGAAGAACAAAAAAAACTAAATATCTCGTTTTTTCCATGTTTTTCCTCCATAAAATGGCTTTCCACTCCTCACAGTTCTTTCATATGATTCAAAACCACCTAAAATTGAATGAGCTCTCTGCTGAGGTGGAATCAGGTATCTCTGAATCTCTTTTAATATATATCTGATGACGGGAAAAAGATACGAAGTTTGTATTTAGCTCCATTATGAAGTAACATGGTCATAACTGAAAAATGAACGGTATTATCATTATATTAGGATCGCCAAACGATGAACATGGGAATCTATCCGATATCGCCATCGGCCGTCTGAACCAGGGATTGGGTGAGTACCGCCGGCGACCCGGATATAAAATCTTATGCACCGGGGGATTCGGGAAACATTTCAACACGACTGACAAACCTCATGCTGCCTATGCAATAAATTATCTGCTTCAGAGCGGACTTCGAGAAACCGATTTTCTGGAAATTGTCGAAAGCCGAAATACAGCAGAGGATGCCGTTCTTGCCAAGCCCATAATAGAAAAACACGGAGTAAAATCTTTGGTCATCGTATCTTCAGATTTTCATATGAAGCGGGTGAAACATATCTTTAAAAAGGTCTTCCAAGGATTCGATCTGATATTCTGTGGAGCTAAATCGAATTTTTCCGAACAACGGCACAGGGTTCTCAAGGATCACGAAGAGAGAGAAATGAAAAAGATAAAAAAAACCGGCATTCCAGGTTTCTAAATCACGATATGCAGCAGAATTAGGAATCCGCTTAACCGCGACAGCCGTCTGTGTAACCGGGATGCATCCAAGGCAAATTCTGGCTGGCAAACAACGACGCCAGATCTCCCCTAATTTTCTCCATCTCCTCCGGACTCATTGGACTGAAATTCATCAGCAATTCTCTGTTTTTCCTCACCACTTCAAGGCTGTCTGTGCCGATAACAGCAACATGCGCTTTTTCCAGACTAAGAGCGTAGCGTATCAGGTCTTCTGGAGACAAACTCTCGACTGCCTCTCTGGGACGGATAGCCTTCATCACCATGATTCCCATATTCTTCTTTGCAGCTTCCGGGACCGCATGATTCTCCATGTCTCCCTTGCGTTCCTCGTAGTGGTTCAAGGCGATCAGCATGGTGTCGAACTCATGACGATTGACCATTTCCGCCATGGCCTCAGCATCACTGTGTCCGGAAAAGCTGATAAATTTTGTGACTTTTTCGTCTTTCATTTTCTGGACGGCCTGGAGAACTCCACCCTTGGCACTGATTTTATCCACATCCTCCAGGGATAGGATGCTGTGTATGCGTAATATCTCCAGATGATCAGTCCTCAGCCGCTCCAGGCTCTCCTCTATATGGCGCATGGCGCCGTCATAGGTTCGGTCTCCGACTTTAGTGGCCAGAAAGACTTCCTTCCGTCTGTGCTTCAGCACAAGCCCCAGCCTCTCCTCACTCACAACATCATTATAGACATAATCATGGGCTGTATCCCAATAATAAAACCCATTATCCAAAGCAGAGTTGAGAAGCTCCACACTCTTATCCGGATCTGTGACATTGCAGAACCGGCTTCCACAGCCTATGGCCATTCGTGGAACCGTTGCTTTCGTTTTCCCATAAACAACCGTGGGCAGACCTTTGGCATCATAATTTTCCCCCCGCTTTGTTGATGCTCTTCCCTTGAATGATAGGGCCCCCAGGGCAGCCGCTGTTGTAAAACATGTCTTGAGAAAATCACGCCTTTGAATGGGTTTGTCTTTCACAGGAATCTCCTTATTGCTATTCATGTATTTTACCCCATAATTCGATGTCATCAAAACTTCCGGTATCATCGAACGATCCCACTCCCACCCGTCCATGCCCGAATGTCCGATCCGTTGCGGTTAAAATCGGAGTCTTCATATCGTCCAGATAGGCCTTGATCTCCCCGGTCTCTGCATTATAGGACACCTTAAAATCATGGAATCCCATATCCGTCAATCGAGCATCCGATCCTTCTGGCAGCTCGTGATTGATCTTTACCCGATCTTTCCCGTCTACCAAACCGATAATGTTGTGGTTCTCATCGCTCGATGCAGAGAAATGCACATAATAAAAATGAGTGGGATCCTGGTAATGGAAGACGATGACCATGTCTCTATGGGGATTATCTATGGACGATTTGCATTTCAAGCGACCGGTGAAAATAAAACAGGAAACATCAAAATCCTTCAAAAGAGACCAGGAGGTTGGCGCTCTTACCTCCCCCTGAGTCCCTGGCGCAGTCAATTGATAGCATTGTGTTCCCCATTCTTCTCCTATCTGCCAGTTCCCCGGGTCATTCGGCTCCCATTCTTGGGCTTGGCCATCTTCGAAATCATCGCTGAACAGCGGACTTCGGGCAGCCTTAACCAATTTTTCAACACCCGGCTGAATCATGATGACCAGTTCATATTCAGGTTTCGGGGGAGGATGAAGGAACGATAGCACAGAATCTACCCAAGACATCGGCGTTTCCTGACCCTTTTCAATTGCATCCACAGCCTGAAGCCCTACTTCAGCCAGAGCAGCCACCTCTTCAGAGAGAGGGATTATTTCTTGCAGAAGCTGCGAATCTTCAAGAATGGGTTTCAATTCTCTATGGTTGTTATGCCACCTAGTCAACCATTCCTTGATCGTCTCTTTGTTGGCGTCATAATCTGGAGCATCGGCAAGGTATTCATTGACCATGTTCCGGAATTTCCGGGCTACGTGACTTTCGGGGCGTGCTGCATCCACCAAACGGTTCAACGGAGTCATCTGCGTGTACTCCCGTGTACTGGGACGCGTATAGTATTTGACGGGCTCCACAATGTCCGCAAGAATCTTGAGCGGTTCGATGAATTTATCTTCTGTCATACGCTGCAGCATCAGGGGATAGTTCGAATTATGGGTCAAACCGACCCAATCCAGATTGAGATCCACCCTATTGAGTCTTCGATACATATCTGCGACATCACTCACACTTTGGGGAGACCAAAACCTTTCGGCAACAGCAACTGCCCTCGGCCAAATCCTGGAATCGATGGTCTCAGGTGTTACAAACTCGCCCCACATGCAGGCTTCCCCGCCCAAAATCCGGGTCTTTTCCTTCACGCTCAGGTCAGCCGCATCGCCGCTCAAGGGCTCCACCAGATAGTGTTGTGCGGCCGATAATATGTAATCCAAATAATACCCGTTGGAAAGAATTCCCATATAGCCATCACGCGCCGCTTGAGCCAGAGATTTCGGTCCCCGCCAGCTGTGCACCACCACATCCTTTGGCAGATCGGGATGAAAAATCTCGTCCCAACCGATCATCTTTTTTCCATACTTCTGGATGATGGCCAGAATCCTTTTATTAAAATATACTTGAAGGTCATGATTGTCTTTCATGCCTCTCTCTTTCTTAAAGGCGACGATATCAGGATGACTGTTCCAGTGCACACCGTTCACCTCGTCGCCGCCGATATGGAAGTATTCATCAGGAAAGAGCCGGGTCATCTCACCGATGAACGTATCCAGGAAGGCATAGGTTTCCTCTCGAGTCGGATCCATGCAGGGATCGTGCACTCCCCAATGACGCTCGATTGAGTAGGGACCTGGAGCGCTTGCTAGCTCTGGATAGCCTACGAACCAGGATGTTGTGTGGCCGGGAATGTCAAATTCAGGAACGACCCGAATTCCCCGATCCCTGGCATATTCTATGACTTTTCTGATCTGATCTTGGGTGAAATAATTTCCATCCGATCCCATTTCATGGAGCTGGGGAAAGTTCTTGCATTCAACGCGGAAACCCTGGTCTTCGGAAAGATGCCAGTGAAGGACATTCAATTTAACGGCAGCCATGCCGTCAAGATTGCGCTTGATCACTTCCATGGGTATCCAGTGGCGGCAGACATCGATCAGCAAGCCTCTCCAGGGAAAACGGGGCTCATCCTGGATTTGAACAGCGGGCATATAGAATCCTTCTGTATCCAAGCCGAGGAGCTGCAGCAACGTTTGAAATCCACGCAAAATCCCGACTGTTGTGGGGGCTTTCAATATAACTCGAGAAGGGCTCACGTTGAGTGTATAAGATTCATCTTCCCTCACCGATTGCACCTTTTCGCCAGGACCTTGACAAAGGATCTCGAGAGGAATCTTAGGAGCCTCTGCTTCTTTTCCTGAAGTGAGGGGAATGCCGGTCTGATCGCTCAGGCGTTGGTTGAACCGGTCTAAGGCTCTCGATATTCGGGAATCTTGATGTCCTTTCAAAGACACCAGGAAACCTGAATCTATCCTCAATTTTCCAGCCTTAAGAGAGATTTTTTTCGGCCAGGGCATCAAGTTGAGCGTGGAATACTCCTCAGAAGAACTGGGGGTGGTCTGACAATAGGGCAGTAAAAACATCGTAAAAAACACAAGGAATAAAGAAAGACGTAATCTCTTGCTTTGGGTCATTGCGGCATCCTTTCGACTTTTTCACAAAACGTACTTCTAAGGAAAATAAAAGTCAAGAAAAACCATCTGTATGGAATGGTCCTGTTTAGAGGATGTTTATCTTCACTTGCGCTTGAGTGATTCGATCAATTTTTTTATATCTGGCTGGTCTGGATTGACTTCCAGGGACCTTTCCCAAATTTTCAGAGCTTTGGTTTTTTCTCCCAACTGATAATGACATGTTCCGGTCAAATTCAAGATTTCCAGATTCATGCCGAAACGGGTGAGATATTTCTGGTATAAGGTAAGAGCCTGCTGGAAATCTCCCAAGGAATGGACTGCTTTCCCGAGAAAATACAACACTCCTTCGCTTTCATTCGGGCCATCCAAGAAGGGGGTTAATATATCCCTCACCTGCTGATAATTCTGGCTAAAAAAGAGCACTTGGGCATAGCCCAAGGCATAATCTAACTGCTCGGGGTTTTTACGGTAAGTTTTCTCGAAAAGGACCTTTGCTTTCTGAAGATCTCCAGTATTGAAATACTGAATGCCCAAACTGTAATCGTATTCTTCAACCCGGGAAAATGGTGTAATCTTCGAGATGATCAAAGGCCGTGGAATATCAGGCACAAAGGTTATCTCGAAGTTTTCGGCTTCATAAAGAAACTCCTTCCCTCCTCTATCCAGAACAGAGACTTTGATGCTGTAATAACCGGGGGGAAACTTTTCTAGAGTAAATTTTTCGATAAAATCCGTATCGGAAGGATAATCAGTGATTTTTTTGGTGTGTGAAAAGAAAGCTTTGTCTTCTTTGTAAATTGTGAACCGAAGTTCTCCTTCCGATCTCGATTCTTCATCCAGGCCGTGCAGTTGAAAAAACACAAACAGGGGATCCTTTTGGGTAAAGGTCTTTTGGGACTGACATATTATCTGGGTATCCCCTACCTTGAAGGGCACTATGTCTTTGGAGTTCTGAGCACTTTTTTCCACACGAAATCCCAATATTAAAGAACTCATCTGCGGGATCGACTGATTCTGCGGCACGGTAAGGTCACTCGTAAAAGAGGTGAACTCCTTGGAGACTGTGTTTTTCAATAAAAGATCAAATGTATACTGGCCGGGTATTTGTGGAAACACATCTTGGATAGCAAAGGTCTTACCTCCTAAATCCTGTAGCTGTTCCTGGCTAAAATCCATGGGGATCTGTTTGGTGTACTGGAAGACGGTTTTTCCCTGAGCATCGGTCACTCTTCCATCAAGCTCAAAATTAACACCGTATTTATCCTCAAATCGATCGACTGAAATCTTTTCTGGCTCTATGGAATAATGGACCAGAAAGAATCCGGCATCATGTTTGACCACCTCGACCACAGACACATTATCTATATAATTCGCTGTATATTCCACCTCCACGAAGTCCTTGTATCTAAGGATTGCATCAGCATATTTATCCTCGACTCTCTTTTGAGGAGAAGAAAATACAGAACTGAAGAGTTGGCTCGAGGCAAGAGATACAAGTCCAGGGATTGACCTTTCTCCTGGGACGAGCGAGAGTGTGTATTTGGCCAGGTTAGGTTCCAGCTGGTTTAAACGCTGATAAGCATCCAGCACATCCTTAGCATCTCCCAGATAGTCTGCGATCAAGCTCTGGGGCCCGTGATCTGATGGGGAATAAAACACGTACTCACCTGTGCCATATTTTTTGAAAAACACAATATTGAATGCTGGGGGCAATCCGACCTTCGGGTCTCCTAGATATGCCCAGACTTGTGTTGGATAGACATTCATCACGTTTTCAAAATATTCGATATTGTTTGGAGTCCCCAACACGATGTAAACCCCGCCCATGTCTGTTTTCCATCCTGGCCTCGGGGTTCCTCTCCCAAAGTGCTCGTTGGCATAGTTCAACCGGCGGTAATGCTCTTCTTTGAACTCGTTACGGGGGGTTCCCTGAGAAGGATCTCTCTGTTTCCAGAAAGCCTCGATGAAGATGTCTCTCTCCCGGTCTGTCTCCAGCTTTTGGAAGACATCTTTTTCTTTGGGCGTGATAATGTAAACGACCTCCTCTTCCAGCCACTTTTTGAAGTGATCCGGAAGTTTCAATTCTGTCTGATTCTGAGCATTCGTTGAAAGGACCATGGAAAGCATCAAAAGAAGAACAGCGATTTTTTTTGCCATTTCTTTCTCTTCTTTCATAGTTTAGACCTTTATACAAATTTTTTCAAAGGATGGGAAAGCATCTCTATTTCCTTGATAAATGTGGCTTTTGGGGATGGTTGAAGCGATTATTGAAGATTTAGCCATTCCTACCGTTCTTCGAGGGTATCTGATGCAGTCAGACGGCGCTGCTGTATTGAGCACGACTTTGCTAAGGAATAAAACTTGCGGGCAAGCACAGGAACAGAGGATAAATGAGAAGAGATGGGTGTATAGGTGCGGAGTTCAGCGCCGCCGAGAAGGGCGGTAAAGGAATGGCGTTAAAAATCTTCACTTGAGCAAAACCATCCCAAAAGCTGATGTAGAGCTTTATGGTATCAAGGAAATAGAGATGCTTCCAAAGGATGGAAATGCCTCTTTCGTTTTATCCTTTGACCTCGATGTTTTTCGTGTGGTATATTCATGCATCAATGGAGGGAATTCAATATAATCGATGATGTTCCGAACCTTCAATGGCAAAACCTAAAATGACGCCATTCCTAGAAGATGAGGATGCATCTGCCATCGGTTTTGGCTGAGAATTATGAGAGGTAGGGTAGCAACGTGAGAGAAGGAAAACCTTCCATTTCAGTTGCTGAGAAGATCGGATATGGTCTGGGCGACACAGCTGCCAATCTGGTCTGGCGGACACTCATGATCTTTTTGCCGATCTTCTACACCGATGTCTTTGGCCTTTCGGCTGCTGCCGTGGGAACACTTCTGCTCGTCTGCCGGTACTGGGATGGAATTACCGACTTTATCATGGGATTGATCTCTGACCGCACCAAGACCCGGTGGGGCAAGTACCGGCCGTGGATATTATGGACAGCCCTTCCCTTTGGAATCACCACCATCCTGACATTCACGACACCAGACCTGAGCTATTCAGGCAAGCTCATCTATGCCTATGTGACGTACAGTGCATTGATCATCATCTACACGGCCAACAACATACCCTACGCGGCATTGATGGGGGTCATGTCCTCCGATCCAGGAGAACGAACGAGCCTTTCTTCCTACCGTTTCATCTTCGCCTTTCTTGGCGGCCTGATCACTCAGGGTCTTAACATCTACCTGGTTGCCTTTTTCGGAAAGGGGGATGATGTCAAAGGTTACAAGTACACCATGACCCTTTTCGCGGGCCTAGCGATAATCTTCTTCTTGATAACATTTCTATCAACAAAGGAGCGTGTGAAAACGACGCCCCGAAAAAGGTCTTCCCTCAAGGAAGATGTGAAGGATCTACTCTGCAACAGGCCCTGGATCATCCTGTTCTTCTTCGGGATTCTCTATGTCGCCTATACCACGATTAAGTACAGTACACTCATGTACTATTTCACCTACTATGTGGGCAATGTCAATTACGCCACCGCATACATGATCGCCGGGCTTGTCGCTGCAATGATCGGGGCATCGACCACAAAGACAGTTGCTGGCTGGTGGGGAAAGAAAAGAGTTGTCAATGTCTTTATGATGCTGGGGCTTATCCTGAGCGTTCTTTTTTATATCTGTACTCCGAACACTATCGTACTGATCTTTGTTCTGGGCATTCTAGGAGAGTTTTTCGCAGCTCCTGTTGTCGCGCTGTACTTCTCGATGTTGGCTGACACAGCCGACTATTCAGAATGGAAGAACGGAAGGCGCGCCACCGGCCTGATCTTTTCAGCAGGCACTGTGGCCATGAAGTTCGGATCGGGCATTGCCGGCGCATTCACTGGCTGGATACTGATGGCTTTCGGCTATGCAGCCAATGTCCCGCAGACCGCGGAGGCACTCCTCGGAATCCGCTTGCTCATGAGTCTGTTTCCTGCCTTGACAGCTCTGGTGCTTATCATACTCTTCCAGTTCTACCGGATCGATGAAGCGCTACTCACACGGATAGAAGAAGATTTGACCCGGCAGCGAGCCCATACTGGCGAAGGCTAAGGTTCAAGATCTCTGCAAAGTTATAAAGCTATGGATTAGTTGAGCCTCTGGCCTCGCTGTTTCTGTCGTGCTACATAAGGAGGATTCATGAAACAAAAAAATTCAGCGGCGATTTTGTTGTCAATTTTATGGTTCGTCTCTGCTGCAACCTCTGCCTTCTCCCAGCATAATCAGGGTGGTTCGGTCGAGTGGTGGAACATACCCTATCCAAAGACCTTCGACTCCACTGGATTTCAGAACACTCTGAGCTTTATTCACGTAGAAGGAAATAAGTTTGTGGATGAGCAGGGAAATCACATCCTGTTCAAAGGAGTAAATATTTCCGATCCCGATAAACTGGTGAAAAATGGATACTGGAATAAGAAACATTTCCAAGTCATAAAAGACTGGGGGGCAAATATTGTCCGGATTCCGGTCCATCCTGCTGCCTGGCGCGAACGCGGGAAAGATGAATATTTTAAATTATTGGATCAGGCCGTCATCTGGGCATCAGAACTAGGTCTTTATTTAATTATCGAGTGGCATTCCATCGGAAATCTTGTTACCGGACTTTTTCAGCACTCTATGTATGAAACGACTCAACAGGAAACACTCAATTTTTGGAGAAGCATCGTTTTCCGCTACAAAAATGTTTCCACGATCGCGTTTTATGAAATATTCAATGAGCCTACAGTCTTCCTTGGACAATTGGGACCTATGACCTGGCCGGAATGGAAAAAAATCAATGAAGATATTATCACTATCATATTTGCTCACGATAGAAAAGTCATTCCTTTGGTCGCCGGGTTTAATTGGGCTTATGATCTTAAGCCTGTAAAGGATGATCCGATTGAAATGGATGGGATCGGGTATGTTTCCCATCCCTACCCGCAAAAGACATCTGCTCCCTTTGAAAAGAACTGGGAAAAAGACTTTGGCTTTGTCGCTGACACATACCCCTTATTTGCCACCGAATTTGGATTCATGTCCGCAGATGATCCCGGGGCTCATATCCCGGTCATCAGCGATGAGGAATACGGCAAAACAATTATGAATTATTTCAAGAAAAAAGGCATATCATGGACAGCTTGGTGTTTCGATCCCGACTGGCCGCCGCAATTGATCTCGGATTGGAAATATACGCCTACAAAGCAGGGAGAGTTCTTCAGGAAGGCCATGAGAGAGGGAAAATAAGCCTTCTCATGATTTCCAGGCAGGCTTTTGTGCCGTGAAAGTGTTATCGATAGAATCAAACTTCGAATATTCTTTCAGCCGAAAGTCACTTCAACCTCATGGATCCTGTCATCAGCGAATACTGTAACTTTGTTTCCTTCGATCTCTTTACCATCCACTTTAATCTGCTTGATTCCCTTATGGACGTGAAAAGGATTGCTAATTCGTATGTCATAAATTGCATTCCTGAATTCCCTCTTTACCCTGTATCCTTCCCACTCTGAAGGAACACACGGATCGATGATGAGACCGTCATAGTCCGGTCTTATGCCGAGTATAAACTGAGTCACCGCCACATAATTCCAGGCTGCGGTTCCGGTAAGCCAGGAGTTCTTTGCTTCGCCGGGCCTGAAAGCGTCCTTCCCTCCCACCATCTGGGAATAAACATAGGGTTCCGTTTTATGGATTTCGCTGATATCCTCCAAATATGCAGGAGCTATCTTGGTGTAATATTCAAAAGCTCGATCCCCTCTGCCGATAACAGTCTCCGCAATCATGATCCAGGGGTTATTGTGACAGAATACCCCTGCATTTTCCTTGTATCCAGGAGGATAGGAGGATATCTCCCCCAGATTGAGGTAATACCTGGAATAGGCGGGATTCTGAAGCACAATTCCATAATCACAGAGCAGCCTTTCCCTCACTGAATCCAGCGCCTGTTTGGCTTTGCCGTCCTCTACTCCTATGCCTGCCATGATGCTGAATCCTTGAGACTCGATAAATACCTGGCCCTCTTCGTTTTCATGGCTTCCCACCTTGTCTCCGTTGTCATCATAAGCTCTGAGAAACCAATGGCCATCCCACCCGTATTCTCTAATACTGCTGATCATACTCTTTATGTGCGTATTCGCCTCTTTAGCTTCATTCTCCCTCCTGGTGTTTCGACAGATCCTTTCGAATTCCCGGCCATAATAGACGAATAGAGCGGCAATCAATATGGATTCTGCTGTTTTTCCATCCTTATTCGTAGCCGTTTGAAAGCTTTCATCAGGATTGGTGGAATAACAGTTGAGATTGAGACAGTCATTCCAGTCGGCTCTGCCTATAAGGGGAAGACGATGAGGACCGAGATTGTTCACTACATGATAGAATGAACGTTTTATATGCTCAAACAAGCTTTTGGACTTACTCTCATCATTATCGAACGGAACCATCACATCCAGGACGGAATAATCACCCGTCTCCTTTATATAAGCGGCT
>Ga0209636_10006673_pt1 | contig 11792 bp, 15 predicted proteins | sample DeeMarSWOR152_54_FD_187464 | JGI IMG/M metagenome (GOLD analysis project Ga0209636, IMG submission 187464) | Marine sediment microbial communities from White Oak River estuary, North Carolina - WOR-1-52-54 (SPAdes) (version 2) | ecosystem: Environmental > Aquatic > Marine > Intertidal zone >... | reverse complement strand
AGCGGAGAGGAGTGGACCGTAAATATCTGAGATAGAAATAGCTCCGTCTAAAAAAGACTTGCCTTTTTCTGCTGGTTGTTTTATGGAAATCATTTTTACTGGGCACGGAGTGAGATAAAAAGCGCCGATTTCTTCTTCCTTGATCTCGAGTTGCTTTGATAATTTCTTTTTAATTTCTCGGGCAGCCAATTCTCTTGGAAGTTCAATTGGGATTATTTGGTCGATGAGTTCAGGATATTTGACTTGGATCAAACGAACCACAGTCGGACAAGCATTGGAGATGAGTGGCTTGGGGCCTTTGTAGTCTCGGAGATATTCCTGGATGGCGAAGCTGACTTCTCCGCAGGTCAGCGCCAGGTCGAAAGCGCTGTCGAATCCCAATTTTTTTATCCCAGAGAGGATTTTCTCTGGCAAAATTTCTCTTCCAAATTGGGCATAGAGAGCAGGAGAGGGGATAGCCACCGTGTAGCGGAATTTGGTGAGTTCTCCAAACGGGTCTGTCAAGGGGATAATGGCATTATGAGGACAAACTGTGATGCATTCTCCACAATCGATACATTTTTCTTCGATGATCATGGCCTTTCCATTTCTGACTCTGATAGCCTGAGTGGGACACACCCGTAAACATTTCATACGCCCATTGCACTTATCTGTGTCAATCCGTATAGAATGAAAGTATTGATTCATTTTTTTCCAGCTTTGTTCAGACAAAATAATATATCTAATGCCGTTCCTTTGCCAAGGGTTGATGTTATTTCGAATCGATCGGCATTTTTTTTGATATTGGGAAGTCCCATGCCTGCACCAAATCCCATCTCTCGCATTTCATCAGTGGCAGTCGAGAAACCTTCCTTCATGGCTAAATCAATGTTTTTAATCCCTGGACCTTTATCTAAAAGTCTAAAATGAAGTTTTTTTGGACTTATGCTCAGAGTGAGAGTGCCGCTGTGGGCATACATGACAACATTCATTTCTGCTTCATATATCGCGATGGATGCTCTTATGATGATCGAGGGATCAATCCCGATCTCCTGGAGAATTTCTTTGATAGTGGTGGATGTTTTTCCTGCATTGCTGAAATCGCCACCTATGATTTCAAAATCTTGAGATAATACATACTCCTCGCTCATCGTTATTTTTATTCCGCGAGACTACTTACTCCAGGAAGGCCATGGCTGAAGAGGAGGCCACAGGTTGCATACATCATGAGTTTCGTTGAGAGAAGAGGGATCCCTTTTTCTTTGGCTAATTGAATTCCTTCTGAATCTGGTTTTTTGCCTCGCACGTACACTATGGCTTTAGCATCGATTATATTTGCTGTTCTGACAGATTGAGCATTGGATAAGCCTGTAAGAAGGAGGATTCCGGGTTTACCAAAAGCGAGGACATCACTCATGAGGTCAGACCCTCCAGCAAATGTGATCTCTTCGTCAAGGCTTTCCTCTCCAGTAATGACCTCGGCTTGTAGGAGTTCCTTGATTTTTATTAATTTCATTTTCGTGTTCCTACTAAAACAATATATAGTAACTATTCGGAGCCCCAGAAGTCAATCCTATGATGGTGAATAAAAAACAGACTTTCTCCTCCTAAATGAATTAAAAATTTAGATCCATAAAAAAGAATTTCCTGTCTATAATTGTAAGAATTACTGAGTGGGATTCAGGTCGTTATTTTGTGACTATAGCGCTTCATGAATTATCAAACCTATTATAGCTACGGGTAAGGCAAAGCATACCTTATAATTACATTGAACTCTATACATAATAAATATACTCGGTACAAAAAAATATAAATTTCTGAATTGGGCTCTTCCCTTTTTCTGCCTGTTGGATGGATTGAAAGCAGAATTTTGTCGAATGCCTCAATTATAGAGATTTTTTTCAAGAATCAGAGCTATTTAGGCTTGCTTTTTTATTATAAAAAAAAGTAAAATTGGAAAAGCAAAATTACCTTTGAATCGGAAGGAGGAAGGATGACAAGAAAAATTTTATCTATTCTGGGAATAATTGTCCTCTTGAGTGTTATCACTAGCTGTGGTGGTCACCCTGAAGAAGGCCTTTTAAAGAGATATTTCAGTGCCCTTGCCTTGAATGACAGGACAACCTTGTCGACGATGGCTTTAGAGCCCTTATCCATTGATGCGTCACAAGGATGGGAAATCACAAGTGTTACAGAAGAGAGGGTTGAACCATTCAAGTTGCCTGAAATGGACAGAATCGAGAAAGATCTACAAAGGAAACTACAAGATCACGTGGGGCCAACTATGGATGCCGAGGATGCTTTATGGGAGGCAAAAGAGAAACTGAAGAACGCAAGAACTGCAGGAGCGAGACGTTCTGCACAAAATGAAGTGGAGGAAGCTCAAACGAAGTTCGATGAGGAGCGTGAACTTCACAGACAACTGCAGCAGGATTTTAATGAAGCCGAGGATGCTGCGCAGAGAGAAGAAGAGATTGCTACTTTTTCCTTAGGGATGGGCAGACTTCCAAATATTAGAGACTTATCAGGTGAGGTTTATTTCTCAGATGTCGACGTTCAAGCAACTGGTCAGTCAGGAACCAAAAATTACATGTTTTATTTGAGGAGATACATTCTTACAGATGAAACCTTGAACCTGACCCATCGAGGCAGATGGGTCATTGTCAAAATCGAGCCGCTCGGCTGATATTGACTCTTTGCACATTTTCCTTTATAAATACTGATTCACACGAGGAAGGGCCGTTAGCTCAGAGGGAGAGCACCGGCCTTTTAAGCCGGGTGTCGCTGGTTCGAGTCCAGCACGGCTCACCATCTTCAGCGCCCCTGTCGTCTAGCTTGGTCTAGGACATCGCCCTTTCAAGGCGGCAACACGGGTTCAAATCCCGTCGGGGGCGTTATTCTTCTTTGGGGTGTCCGCACTGCGCGTTTTTTTGTATAACCAAAAGAAGAACGCTGCGGGGCTTTCGTAAACAGCAAGTATGATAGGTGAGAGGATAAGCCAGTACATGTTGAAATCCAAGACAAATAGAAAAATAAAAGCAGCCAGTCCACCCAGACAAAAAAGGATTGAAGCCACGAGCCAGATGCAGGGCATGATATTTTTAATTTTGTGCCTCACTCGTTGCCCAGAAGACGAGGTGGATTCAGATGGGCGGTAATTATTTTAAAACAATATGGATCTGATTTCACTCAAATGTGAATTCTTTTTCTTTAAATACCCTAAGACAAACCTCTACTACTCTGGCATCATAGAGTTTTCCCTTGTTTTTGGATATTTCATTTAGGGCTTCCGCTATACTCAGAGCCGGACGGTAGGGCCTGTGAGTCGCCATGGCTTCGATGACATCCGCTACCGCTAATATCCTGGCCTCAAGAAGAATCCGTTCCCCTTTGAGACCTTGGGGATACCCACTCCCGTCCATTCTTTCATGATGTTGAAGCACAATTTTAGCCACGGGCCAGGGAAATTCGATTGTTTTTAGGATGTCGTGTCCCACCTGTGCGTGGGTTTTGATGATCGTATATTCCGCGTCGGATATCTTACCTGGCTTGCTGAGGATTTCTGCTGGGACCTGTATTTTCCCGATATCGTGAAGTTCTCCTGACATACGAAGTCCTTCTATTCTGTCTGTTGAAAGCCGCATCACTTCGCCTATAAGACAAGCGAGCTTTGTCACGCGTCTTTGATGTCCTGCTGTATATGGATCGCGGGTTTCAATGGTATAAGCGATAGCCTGTACTGTTCCTTCCATTGCTATTTTTTGTTGTTCCCAGCTTTTCTTGAGCTCGTCCTCTGCCCTTTTTCTTGGAGTGATATCGGTGAAAGCCAGCACCATACCGGAGATATTGCCTCCATCGTTTTTAATGGGCTCTAGTCTTGTATCGATAGGTGTCTTTTGTCCTTTCCTGGAGAGAAGAAAACTTCCGTTGGAAAGCTCTGAAACTGCGTCTTCGAGTATTCTCCTGACAGGAATATTTTGTGTTTTTCCTGCCCTTTCGTTCATGACTCTGAACACTTCACTGAGAGGTTGATTCAAGGCTTCATCCTGTCTCCATCCGGTGAGGAGTTCTGCCAAAGGATTCATGAATGTGATCAACCCATCCTGGTTTGTTGCGATCACCCCGTCTCCGATGCTTTTGAGGATGGTTGACAGCCATCGTTCTCTTTCCTTTAGTTCCATCTGCATCTTGTATTTATAGAGGGCAATCTCAATTGTCGTCTGGAGTTCTCTCTCTTCGAAAGGCTTAATGATGTATCCAAATGGTTCAGTTTTTTTTGCTCGCTGGACAGTCGAGGAGTCTGCATAAGCTGTAAGATAGACCACTGGAATGCTGAATTTGGTGTATATGTGCTCCGCTGCTGCGACTCCTGTTACTTCTCCCTGGAGCATGACATCCATAAGCACGAGATCTGGACGTGTTTCCTCCGCCTTTTGTACGGCAATTTTAGCTCCAGAGACAACTGCAGTTACCTCATAGCCCAGCCCCAGAAGCATATTCCGGATGTCGCGGGCCACGATGCTCTCATCTTCGACGACTAAGATTCTTGTCTTGTTCATGACTCCTTAAGGCCAAGACCCCTGGGGACCGTAGAGTCCTCTCCAAAATTTTTTCCCAGGAGATCATTCTGGTCAATCTAGAAGGATTAGACAATCCCTTTTCTAGGTGAATATAGAGGTGATATTTTTCTTGATTTTATACTCTCTTGAGGTGATAGGAAAGAATCAGTGACTAATCCCGGAAGTTAGGTTTTTTCCGGCTCCTCACTTGGCAAAGATTCTCCCACAAAATTTAAGGGGTGGACGAGTCAGAAAAATTTTTTTCTTTTTATTATAAACGTGGGTCAAAATGGCCAGGTCCGCCACACTCTGGCGTATAACAAGTCACATTGAGGAATTCACATTTCTCCTTACACCCTGGGCATTTATCTGGTGGCGTGGCTGCTGTGATGAGGAGTCCGCACTTGCTGCATTTCCAAAAAGTAAGACCGCATTCGGGACAGATATCTCCGGCAAATTTACCATTAGCGATATAACCGCAGTGGGCACACTCAAATTTTGCTTGTTTATCCTCCATTCTCTTCACCTCAATTCCTTGTATTCTCTATTTGGAATAGCCAAATAACTCCCCCTTTTTTTGAATTTTCTTTTGTTGGCTTTATAGGTCTTCCAAAGTTTTTCCATTCTCAACACTTTGATCTTGAAGTAATAATTATCAAACACAAAGTGACTTGTCAATAAACGAAAGAGCTGGTTTCCCCGAAAAAGGTGGAGAATTTCTCTGGTGGGCGGTACTGGATTCGAACCAGTGACACCCGGCTTGTAAAACCGGTACTCTACCGCTGAGCTAACCGCCCAAGTATAGAAACAGTCCTTGATGGCTTTAATTAAGGTAGGGAAACGCAGCCCTTTTGTCAAGAAGCAAGAAACCCTGGCATATGAACTGGTTCAGCATATTGACAGAAGAATAGGCATATGTTAAAGTTAGACATCTTTTTCTTTCAGAATAAGAACGTATAACATTGAATTAAAGGGTTAAAATGTTTGCTGTGATTAAAACCGGAGGAAAACAGTACAGGATTAAAGTAGGAGAAATCTTAGCCATCGAAAAGCTCGATACAGAAAAAGGAAAAAAAGTCATCTTTGACCAGGTTCTTCTGATCGAGGATGATGAAAATACTCTAATCGGCACGCCTGTTGTTGAAAAAGCTCAGGTTATCGGAGAAGTCATCGAAAATTTTAAGGACAAGAAAGTCATAGTTTTCAAGAAAAAGAAAAGGAAACAGTATCGGAAGAAAACCGGTCACCGCCAAGAGCTTACAAGAGTGAAAATTGAAGAGATTATTCCAGATGTCGGAACAGCCAAGAAGAGAAGGCCTGTGGAGGAAAAGGTCGAAACCAAGGAAGCGCCAAGGAAGCCAGCAGCTAGAGTAGCAGAGCAGGAGCCTGTAGCAAAAATAGAAAAACCAGAAGCAAAGAAGCCAGGGGAGAAAACCAAGAGGCCGGCAAAGAAAACCGCTCCTAAAAAGACTAAAGGCGAAAAAGTAATGGCTCCTGTACCAAAAAAGAAAGCTGTGGTAGAGAAGCCGGCCAAAAAGAAAGTTTCTGTGAGGGCAAAGAAAACAACCTCAAAGAAGGAGAAATAGAATGGCTCATAAAAAATCAGGAGGAAGCGCGAAAAACGGTAGGGATAGCCATTCCAAAAGACTGGGAGTCAAGCGCCATGCCGGACAGTTCGTCTTGGCGGGATCCATCCTGGTTCGGCAGAGAGGAACACCTTTCAATCCTGGGAAAAATGTGGGGAGAGGAAAGGATGACACGCTTTTTGCCAAAATAGATGGGAATGTGTGTTTTGAGTCCAGGGGAAAAAACAGGAAATTCGTATCAGTTTTACCAACCTAGGAGGTTCAGACTCCATAAAACATGTTCGTTGACCAGGTCAATGTGACCCTCCGGGCCGGAAAGGGCGGTGATGGCTGCGTAAGCTTCCGGAGGGAGAGGGGGGTGCCCAAAGGAGGCCCTGACGGAGGCCGTGGAGGGAATGGAGGAAGCATTTTCCTCGCTGCCGATAAAAATCTCAACACATTAGCATACTTCCGTTTTCACCCCATTAACAAAGCCTCGAGAGGAGCTCATGGAGAAGGTGGGAATCGGCAGGGAAAAAATGGAGACGACCTTCGATTCAAAGTTCCGTTAGGAACCATTATCAAAGAGAAAGACAAAGAAGAGGTCCTGTTTGATTTGGTTGGCGATGGCCAGGAATTTCTCGCAGCTAGGGGAGGAAAAGGGGGAAGGGGAAATGCCTCTTTTGCTTCATCCACCAACCGTTCTCCCAGATTTCGTGAGGAAGGCCAACCAGGTGAGGAGAAGGAATTTACTCTGGAACTGAAACTCATTGCAGATGTTGGCCTTATCGGTTTTCCTAATGTCGGCAAGTCTACACTCATTTCGAATATTTCTGCCGCCAAACCTGTTATCGCTGATTATCCTTTTACCACCCTTGTGCCCAATCTTGGTGTCGTAGACATTAACGAGTTTCAGAGTTTTGTCGTGGCTGATATTCCAGGGTTGATTGAGGGGGCTCATCAGGGCCATGGTTTAGGGATAAGATTTCTTAAACACATAGAACGCACAAAAATTTTAGTCCATTTGGTTGATGTATCACCATATACAGAAAGGGATCCCGTCCATGATTTTGGAGCAGTGATGGGAGAACTCAAGGCTTTCGATAGCCGGTTGGTCAAGAGGCCCCAGCTCTTGGTGGCTAACAAAATTGATCTGCTCGGAGAGGATAAACAGAGGCTTGAAGGGGTGAAGTCTTTAGCCAAAAAAAAAGGGCTTCCGTTTTTTGCAATCTCAGCCCAGAGGGGGAAGGGTCTTAAGGATTTGATTTTGGCCATGGCTGAAAAATTGAAATCATTGGAATCAAATACACATTAGACATGAAAAAAAGGATAGGAATTTTTGGGGGAACATTTAATCCGATCCATCTGGGTCATGTGAAAGCTTGTCTGGAGGTTCAAAAGGTCTTTGAGTTGGATAAAATCCTATTCATTCCCTCCTACATCCCTCCTCATAAGGGTTCCTCCGATGTTGCCGCTCCTTCACATCGCATGAAGATGGTAGAATTAGCTGTCGCTAGCTATCCTCAATTTGTTCCTTCTCCGATAGAGATTGAAGCGAAAGGAAAATCTTATTCCATCTTAACCCTTTCCAAGTTGAAAGAACGGTATACTAACGCCTGGATTTTTTTCATTTTGGGAGTTGATGCTTTTTTAGAAATTGACTCTTGGCGAGATTATGAGAATGTATTGGAGCAGTGCCGTTTTATTGTCATAAGCCGTCCCGGATATCATCTTAAAGACGCTGAATATATCTTAGGGGGGAAGTACAAAAAATGGATACATCAGCTTTCGGCTCAAATGGAAATAAGTGAAGAGATGTTCAAGCAATATAAAATCTTTCTCTTAACGATTTCAGCCTTGGATCTGGCTTCACATGAAGTGCGGAAAAGAATAAGGAACAAGAAGTCCATAGCCGGTTGTGTAGCTGAGTCCGTGGAAGCCTATATAATCAAGAACGAACTATACCAGTGAGAGAAATGAGTCAAAAAATTTTGCTTAAGAAAAATCTTCCAAAAGATGTGACTGTGTCTTTGAAGGCCTGTCAAGCCAAAAAAGGAGAGGATATGGTTATCCTTGATTTGAAAAGCATATCCTCATTTACAGACTATTTCGTCATCATACATGGAAACTCTAAAAGACAGAATGTGGCCATCTGTGAGAACATCGAGCGGGAATTGAAGGAGAAAAATATTAGGCCTGCTAGCATCGAGGGCAGAGAAAATGCTGAATGGATCCTTATGGATTACGGGAATTTTATAATTCATATTTTTTCCAAAGAAGCCAGGGAATATTATTCCCTGGAAAAGCTATGGGGAGATGCTCCAAGATTGAATTATTGATTTTTTTTAGATGGGAACCTTTTGGAGAGAAAAAAACATTGACATTTTGTGTTTTAATCATTATTTTTTTAGGACAATTTCAAAAGACTGCATGGAATCAAGGTTGATACATGAAGTTGAAAGTAGTTTGGCCAGGAAAGACTCGGAACAAAAGCCTTTATGATCTTCAGAGAGTTTATTTAGAAAAGATCAACAGATTGGAAAATTGTACTTTGGTCGAGACAAAGGGAGCTCGGGGTTTTATTGATAAGTATGGTCAAAAAATAAGAGGAATCGAGGCCGATGCTCTTGAAAAACACTTCAAAGATGACTATATTATCTGTTTGTTTGACAGAGGAAAGGAGATGAATTCCGAAGAATTTGCACGATTTCTGGAGCAAACAGGTTCGGCTGCGCCACGCTGCATAACTTTTGTTGTTGGAGGCTTTTTAGGTTTGGCAGAAAGGATTTTGAAAAGGGCTGACTTGCTCCTCTCTTTGTCCAAGATGACTTTTTCTCATGAATTGACTCGAGTTGTTCTCCTCGAGCAGATCTACCGCTCCCTAACCATCATGAAGGGAAGACATTACGCGAAATAGGGGGAAGATTGAACAAGAAAGAGAAAGAAAGATATAAAAAGAAACTCCTGGTAAGAAAACAAGAAATTATCAAGGCGCTCAGTGAATTCTATAACGAAAGCAAAGAGGTAGAAGATCCAGGGATTGCTAAGGATATGGGAGACAAGGCAGAAAGTTCTTACACCAAAGAATTCCTTTTAAGTCTCTCTGACACGGAGCGAAAACAATTACATCTGATAGACGAGGCCCTTAAAAGGGTAGAGGACTGTACTTTTGGTGTCTGTCAGATGTGCGATGCTAAAATCGGAAAAAAGAGACTGGGCGCTATTCCCTGGACTCCTTACTGTATCGAATGTCAAGAGAAGGCCGAGGAAGAGTCTCTTTGAGCTTCTCTCTCCGGCAGAGTTTAACCTCTTACCTTAAGCTGGCCGAACTCATTTTTTTTCCTTCTTTTTGTGAATTGTGTTCGATCTTACTCGAACTTCCTGGGGAAAAGATTGTGTGCAGCTCCTGCCTTCAAGGAATAAAACCACACCGTACTTCCTATTGTTTAAGTTGCGGGAAATTTTTTTCTGGCTCTAGTGAGCCCCACTATTGTCGACGGTGTGTGGAACATAGACCGGCTTTTTCAGGCCACCGGTCTTGTGGTCTATATGGAGGCAAATTAAAAGATATCATCATTTTGTATAAATACCGAGGATTTAGCGTCCTTGGAAGTTCTTTAGCAGAATTTATCCACAAAAGCTTAGGCAAAGAAGAAAGCCTGTGGTGGGAAACAGATGCTATCATTCCCGTCCCGCTCCATCCAAAAAAAGAAAAAGAAAGGGGCTTTAACCAGGCACAGATCCTGGCCAGAGAACTCGCAAGAAGAAAGCGAATACCACTTATCGAGGACCAGCTTGTCAAAGTGAAAAGAACTCTTCCTCAGACGTCTCTCGAAGCAAAAGAGAGGGAAAAAAATTTAAAGGGTGCTTTTGAGGTTAAAGATGGAGAAAAAATTGAAGGGAAGATTATACTCCTAGTGGATGATGTGTTTACTACGGGATCAACCCTCCAAGAATGCAGTTTGATGTTGAGAAGAGCCGGAGCTTTAGAGGTCAAGGCTTTGACTGTAGCTCAGGCTTGATCAAAATAAGGATAAAAAAAAAGCGCCCTGGCCGCTTGACCATGGGCGCTTAAAAAATTTAAAGATTTTAATTCTTGGCTTTACTTTCTGCCTTTTTCTTAGGCTTGAGGACCTTCACCTTTTTTGGCTTGGCTTCAGGTTTTTTAGGCATGACAACCCTCAAGACTCCGCCTTCATGCTCAGCTTCGATCTTGTCTTGATCAACATTGTGAGGGATGGTGAATGATCTGAAAAAAGAACCATAAGAACGCTCGATCCGATGATAATTTTCTTCTTTGGTTTCTTTTTCGAACTTTCTTTCGCCCTGTATCGAGAGAGTATTATTCTCAATTTTGATATCGATGTCCTTTTCATCTACACCAGGAACTTCAGCGGTAAGCACGATTTCATTTTCTGTCTCATAGATGTCAACCGAAGGCGTCCAAGTGCTAGAGATCATGTCCTTTTCCTCGCCTCTAGCTGTGACTGCGTCCTCAAAAAGCCGGTTCATTTTTTCCCTCAGAGTGACGATATCTCTGAAAGGATCCCATCTGATGATAGCCATTTCAGTTACCTCCTTGAAAATCTTAGTACGTATATAATATAATATCTTAGCGTAGTATTGTCAAGTATTTTTAAAATTTTTTTCATTTTCTTTTTTCCACTTCTATATCGATTTTTTTTACAGGATTTCCCCTATTCGGATGTCCATTTGTATGGGATCTAGGCAAAGGGCGGAATTCCGGACCTAAGCTTCTTTTTTAGATTTTCCTCCGATGAGCAGGGTTACTTCTCCTTTAATTTCTCTCTTTTCGAGTTCAAAAAGAAGTTCAGAAGCTGTTCCCCTGAGAAACTCCTCATGTATCTTTGTCAATTCCCTGGCTACAACAATCTGCCTTTCGCCGAGAGTCTCTCGAATGAGATGCAGAAACGCGGACAATTTCCTTGTTGGTACAAAAAAAATCAAGGTTGCCTTCTCATCCTTGACTGTATCCAGCATTTTTTTTGCAGCGTGCTCTTTTGGCGAAGGGAAACTGAGAAAGTGGAATTTATGTGCAGGCAAGCCAGATGCAGAAAGGGCTGCTGTGATTGCCGATGCCCCTGGAATCGGCACGACTTTAACTCCTTGAGCCAAAGCCTCTCTGATCAAGGGATATCCGGGATCAGAGATACCGGGAGTTCCTGCATCTGATACGAGGGCGACATCTTTTCCCTGTTGGAGAAGGGACAAAAGTCTTGTGATTTTTTGCTGTTCTTTAGGGTGAAAGTAGCTGATGAGCTTTTTCTTTATTTTGTATTTGTTCAAGATTTTTATTGTCTGACGAGTATCCTCACATGCGATGACAGATACGTTTCCCAAAATCTTCAGAGCTCGGAGAGAGATGTCCTCGAGGTTACCTATAGGGGTAGCCACAACATAGAGTTTACCTCGTGTTTCTATGGAAGATTTCTTTTCTGGCATCAAGAGCTTTTATTAGTAACCTTGTTTAACCTGGATAATTTATTAAATTATCCAAGTTATCCTGAATTATTCATATACGATCCCAAGATCCAGGGATACGTTTCCGATTTCAGAAAATCTGTACATGTCCCTGATTTCAATACACACTGCATTTAATTCCGCAAAAAAAACTCATGTTTATGAATAATTCAGGTTATTTGCTTCTGTCAAAAGGATAGAGGAAATC
>Ga0209636_10006672_pt1 | contig 11792 bp, 9 predicted proteins | sample DeeMarSWOR152_54_FD_187464 | JGI IMG/M metagenome (GOLD analysis project Ga0209636, IMG submission 187464) | Marine sediment microbial communities from White Oak River estuary, North Carolina - WOR-1-52-54 (SPAdes) (version 2) | ecosystem: Environmental > Aquatic > Marine > Intertidal zone >... | reverse complement strand
CGGGGTGGCATATTCCTATTCCTGATACCCCTTGCCCTCGCCCGCATCTGTCTCAGAGGATTCTTTGGAGGAGAGCATACCTGGGCCGATTTAACCGAATACGCAGTCTTCTTCGCCATAGGCTATCTCATACCGACCAACAAACGCTTCACAGAAGGCTTTAAAAGGCATGGGTGGGTATGCCTGGTGCTGGGGATCGCTGGATTTGGAGGTGCCTCTTTTATGGCAATTGAACTGAGATATAACCCTCTGGCCGGCGAGTCCTTCTCGTGGATATATCTTCTCTTCCAAATCGTGTGGAGCATTGCCAGCTGGAGCTGGGTCGTCTTTGTGCTTGCCGTTGGAGCAAGGCATCTAAATTTCAACAACAAGGTACTCGCCTACGCCAACGAGGCCGTCCTCCCCTTTTACATCCTCCACCAGACCATGATCTTGCTCGCGGGCTGGTACGTTATACCAGCTCGCATGTCCATTCCGTTGAAATACCTGATTATCAGCACGAGTTCGTTTGTTGTGATCATGGCCCTGTATGAACTGTTTGTCAAACGGATTAATGCAGTACGGTTCATCTTTGGCATGAGGCTTTGAGCAAATCCTAACTTTAACAGAGTAGCCTTCCACCTCGCCCAATTTATCGATTCGCAGACAAATATGCGATAATCAGCGTTTTGCCTGGATTGTTTAGTCCATCTTGTATTCAAGAGATTGCATCAGAAGAAAAGCGGACCAAAGTGTGGTCCTGTTGCCTCTGGGCCCTGGCACAATCTGCGTAGACAAGCACCAACCGGATGAGCACCCGAGCATATCAATTTCAAGACTCCCGCAAAGTCTTTAGGGAGTCTCACGGATCTGAAGCATTTTTTTTACTTCCTTCACGTCGTATTGTATGTCCGTGGCAGATTTCAACAAAAGCAACAGTAGCTCAAGATCCGAATCGGTGGGCACATAAACGTCACACTCTCTATTGGTAATAGAATCTTTAATCTTGAGAAAATATTTTACGCCAACAAGTTGCTCTTTTTCTTTCATGAAAAACCAACGGTGGATACCCCGTGCGGAAGCACGGGCAGAAAAGGGTACGAGTCTCTCTTGCATGCTTGGATTTCATCAGCTAGTTTTGCTCTCTTTTCCGGTGTGAGGACAGGGCATCGGGCAGTTTATGGAGGGTACGCCGTGAGGGCATTCTTCCCGGAGCCCAATTGCTTATCTGGACAGACAGCTCGTGCTCGCCGGGATAATCCTCTCAATTCCGCTTCTCACTTCTTGGATCTACTTGGAGATGCATGACCATAAGACTTCACCTCTAAGAAACCTATCCCAGGTAACTCAAGTCTACGAGAGGGCAAGAGATGGGGATCTCATTTAGTCACCGGTTAGCTCCTCTTCCAAACCCAGTGTATTTCCCCTTCTCGTTTTTCAACCCGTTGCACAAGCCCTTGGACCATGAGAGACTCCAGTCTACTCGAAAGCTCCTCCCTCGTCACACGTTCTTTTAGGGCATCGTCTTCTCCAAGCTCGTACCATAGTTCTACAAGGTCCAAACTTTGATACAGAGAAAGCTTATGTAAAATCATTCGATCAATTGGATCTATACGATTATCTCCTCCCATACGAACTCCTCGATTGTATAATCATAAAGGGCTTAATAGAGTAAAGCCGCCTTGATCGAGCCGTCCTCTTATTCTGTGCGCGATAGATCCAAATATGTAGTAATTTCAAAAACTTCCTTTCACTATTTCCGAGTTCGAGATAAAGATTTCCTGCGGGTGCGATTCCGCGGTAGTGTAGGTGCGGTCAAGTCGGATTTACCATAGGATCACTATGCACAACGTTAGCTGTTGAGGATTTCTTCAACCTGCACCTTGTCAATATCCATCACATACTGAATCCCGGTGATATCGGCAGCCTTACGGGTCAAGGCGGCTATGTCGTCTCGCGATATGTGCTCCAGAGAAAACTTCCTGGATCCAGCCATGAGCTGACGCAGCCCTTGAGCCAGCCGCTCGTAGTAGGTATAAAGACCGAGGGCCCCGGTTGGGAGTTCCTCGAACTCCACGTCTCCCAATTCCTTACGGAGGGAAGCAGCGGTCACGAAAATGTCATCTTTCGAATTGCCGAAACGCCTAATGTACACAGGAACTTGGTGGTTGTCGATTGCCCGTCCGATAGTCTTGCCAACCATCGCGGCTGCCATTGGGCTACGGGCCATACCGATGAGTCTCACAAATGGTGCACCCATGGCTAGCCCCTTGAATATCTGATCCTCGAAGGTGAATCCGCTCCCCACTGTCAAGGGAGGCACGTACTTCCCTTTTTCAGCAAGGCATTTGGCATACCGGTACAGAAGCGAGTGGAGCTCAACAGGCGGCATACCCCACTCGTTCATCATTCGCCAGGGGCTCAAGCCCGTACCACCTCCAGCACCGTCAACGGTGAGAAGATCGAGCTTGTATTTAGACGCAAAGGAGATTGCCCGGGCCAGGTCGGCCGGCCGATATGCACCGGTTTTGAGGAAGATATACTTAGCGCCCGCTTTACGCAGTTCTTCTACCCTTTTTTCGAAAGATTCCTCGGTGATCATACCGACGCGTGAATGTCGTTCGAACTCCTTGAAAGCCCGACGCTCGAATGCCTTGATCACATCTGGATCAGTTGGATCCGGAAGCATGATGTAGCCGCGCGCATGGAGTATCTGGGCTTTCCTCAGATCGCTTATCTTGACTTCACCCCCTATGTCCTTTGCCCCTTGTCCCCACTTAAGTTCGACGCACTCCACCCCAAGCTCTTCGATGGCATACTCATGTACGGACAGGCGGGTGTCCTCGATGTTCGCCTGAACGACGATGGCTCCGTAGCTGTCGCGTTGGTAATCCTGATAGAGCTTCACTCGGCGCTTTAGATCCACGGTATCAACCACTCGGCCGTTTTTGATTACAGCTTCAGGGTCCATACCGACGACATTCTCGCCGATGGTTAGACCGGTACCCGCTAGGGCAGATCCTATCGCTAACCCCTCCCAGTTATTTTTGGCAATGGCTGTGGAGCCCATGGCAGAAATGATCCATGGATAGCGGAATCGTATGTTATTATCATGACCTATAGCGACTTCAAGATTGACAGCTGGAAAGATGGCCTTATCGCTGTTGGCCTCAATTCCATAAGCTCCAACTACGGTTCCCATGATGTTGAAGTGTGAGTAGTCAACGGGGTAATTCTTCTCAGCAGCGGTAGTTATGACCCCAAATGGCTGTGGATAGATCACCTCGTGGCCTCGGTAGGCTGACTTTCCTATCTCGCACATGCCGATGCAGCCGTCCACGCAGGTCACGCACATGCCCGAGGAAGGTACTACCGAGCCCTCTGTCCTGTTCTTGGTCAGTGTTGCAGCCGAAGCGTTTATTTTGGAGAGTGACATGGTTTTTTCTCCTTTCCACCATCAATCCTTTTTTATTTCACAGGCAACGCAGGGTTCCATGTAGCACATCATATCATCGAACTGGTCCTTCTCGATGCATGGGGGCACCAGGTTTTCGCACCCTCCACAAATGGCCCTTTCTGGCTCGGTAAAGGTGCATCTAAGTTGGCATGCCGGACAAATATACATACAGGCGCCGCACAGCCGACATACCTCTGACTGGATGTCAAACGGCATGCCGATACTCCGGTTTTCGCCCCGCCCGCGAAAACCGATGGCCTTGGCCATCATCTGCTCCTCGCACATGCGCACGCACAGCCCACAAAGGATGCAATCCTCATACTCCTGCCTAAAGCGTTGCTGGCGTATCGAGTGTGCCGCAGCCAGGTCCTGAATCGTCTTAGACTGCGGGCACGAGGCCAACAGAAGTTCCAAGATCATCTTGCGCGCCCTGATGACCCGCGAAGACGCCGTCCGAACCTTGAGCCCCTCCTCAGCCAGATAGGTGCACGATGAGACGAGTTTTGTTTTTGGGCCTTCCCCTATTTCCACGACACAGAGCCGACAAGCCCCGTAGGGCGAAAGCCCGTCCTTGTGGCACAGGGTGGGGATAGGGAAACCCATGAATCTGGCGGCTTCGAGAACGGTTGTGCCTTCTTCGACTGAAACATCCAAGCCGTTGATGGAAAGATTGATCATCGCAGACTTTCCTCCTTTTGGATCCAAATCGCTACATCACGTCCACGGCGTCGAACTTGCAAATGCTCTTACAAACTCCGCACTTGATGCACTTATCTGGATCGATGACGTGGCGTTTTTTTTTCTTCCCGGATATCGCCTTCTCCGAGCACCCCTCCAGGCAGAGCAGGCAACCTGTGCAGTTTTCATTGATCGAGTAGGTGATGAGTTCCTTGCATACGCCCGCCGGGCAATGGTTGTTCTCGATGTGCTCGATATACTCGTCGTGGAAGTACCGGAGTGTGGAAAGCACGGGGTTTGGCGCAGTCTGTCCCAAGCCGCACATCGCCGTATCTTTCACCACGTGGGCCAGTTCCTCGAGAAGCTCAAGGTGTGTGAGTGTCCCTTTGCCCTTGGAGATATCGTCAAGGATCTCGTACATTCGCTGTGTGCCCTTGCGGCAGGTGAAACACTTGCCGCAGGATTCATCCTTCAGGAAATTCATGAAGTACTTGGCGACGTCGACCATGCAGGTATTCTCGTCCAAGACGATCATGCCACCGGAGCCCATAATCGATCCCGCCTCGGTAAGGCTCTTGTAGTCAACGGGCAAATCGAATATTCTTGCCGGGATACATCCGCCAGAGGGCCCTCCCGTTTGCACCGCCTTGATCTTTACCTTGCCGGCCGGTCCGCCACCAATGCCGTTAACGATCTCCTCGATGGTGATGCCCATCGGCACTTCCACTAAGCCGGTATTCTTAATCTTGCCGACAAGGCTAAATATCTTCGTTCCAGAGCTATTCTTCGTTCCGGTCTTGGCAAACTCGGGGGCGCCACGCTCGATGATGACCGGAATGTTGGCCCAGGTTTCAACGTTGTTGATCGCCGTAGGCTTGCCATCGATACCCTTCTGTACCGGAAACGGAGGGCGCTGGTGCGGCTCACCTATTTTCCCTTCGATAGACTGGATCAACGCTGTTTCCTCACCGCACACGAACGCCCCAGCACCTTTTACCAGATTGATGTCAAAAGGAAATTCCATTCCTAGGATGTCCTCGCCCAGAAGTCCGAGTTCACGCGCTTGCCGGAGTGCGATGATCATGTGCTTGATGGCTAATGGATACTCGTTGCGGACGTAAATCACACCTTCCGTTGCCCCAGTCCCAAAGGCACCGATGAGCATTCCCTCGATGACACCGTGTGGATTTCCCTCCAAAACACCGCGGTCCATGTACGCCCCTGGGTCTCCTTCATCTGCATTGCATATGAGTAACTTACCTCGGCCGTCCGGTTGATTCGCGAGCAGCTCCCACTTTACGCCGGTGGGAAACCCAGCACCGCCGCGGCCGCGGATTCCAGACGCATTGATTTCTTTTATCACCCATGCAGGATTTCCCTGCACAAGCACCTTGGCCAAAGAGGAATAACCGCCAGTTTCAATGTAGTTATAAATGCGAATGGGATCGACCTTCTCGTTGCGGGATAGGATAGTCCGAACTTGGTTCTTAAAGAACGGTACTTGGTCTTTCTTTTCAACCCGTTCCCCGGTTTCCGGGTCAACGAAGAGTAAATCCTCGAGCACCTTACCCCTGGCTACGGCCTCGATGATCTTGACCATATTATTGGGGTCAACGTTTGGGTAGAAGGTCTCCTGCGGCTCAATGAGTATCGATGGTTCCATTTCGCAGAATCCATGGCAGCCTGTGATGCGTAAGTGGATTTTTTCCGTCAGTTCCCTGGCAAGAAGCTCCCGTTTCGTTATGCGGATAAGGTCGTTGGCACCGCACGCCTGTCCACAGGTACCCGCTGGAATAACAATTGTGGGGGTAGCGAGGTCTCGGTCGGCGATCAGACGCTCCTGCAGTGCTTTAAAGTTGTCGATCGACTTCAGGCTTTCCATGAAGGTATCCTGTTCTTAATCTGCTCGAGGTTCCCTACGTAGGCACACTAAGGTGTAACATCGTCCAGTCAAAAATTGACGCCGTTCAGATCCAACATGTGTCCCTTACAACCGCGACGCGAGCAGATCTGAGCCATGCCTCCCCCGCGGACAATCATCGGCACCATCGGTGCACCACACTCCGGGCAGTTCGAGGCGCCGATAAGCTCCGCATGACAATGTGGGCAGAAGAAGTGAGTCACTGTGTCCATTGGGGTCTCGTATTCAGATTCCAAGGTATAGCTGCCGTAGAGGCAAGACAACCTGAGCCAGCCGTGCTTTTGCCCGAAAGAGATTGTCAGCCGGACTGACGGCTGGCCATCTATAAGATGGTTCGGATCCATCAGGCTGTGATTACAGCGAGAGCAGTGAACCTCGATGGGGAAGATCCTTTGGTCCTCCTTGGCTTCGACCTTGTCGAGCCCAACGCATGCCTTCTTGAGTATTTGCTTGACCTTTACCGTGTCGACGTTTGAGAAGTAATGGCCGTCCACAACGACCATTGGCCCCAGCGCGCAGGCTCCCAGGCAGTTCACTGTTTCCAGGGTGAACTCATTGTCTGACGTTGTCTCGCCTGCACTGATTCCCAGTTGCCGCTCGAACTCCCCGGCGATGATGGGCGCCCCGCGGACGTGGCAGGCCGTGCCTAAACACACTGATAGGAGATGTCTCCCCTTGGGCTCCAAGCTAAACGACCTGTAGAATGTAGCGACGCCGAATAGATCAACCAAAGGACGGCCTGTTCTCCTGGCTACAATCCTAAGTGCATCCTCAGGAAGATAGCCATACTTAGACTGGATATCTTCAAGGGTTGAGATGAGGCCACCCCGATCCTCGCTGTGCTTCTCAACAATTCTCACGATATGTTCTGAGTTCATGTCTTTTCTCCAACACAGAACCTGTAAAAGGGTAATGACGGTACTCAGTCATTCTATTCATACTCATCGCAATGCCAGACACCCCCCTCGGCTTTTGGATAGGTACATGTCTCACGTTTGTCACAATTGACGCATAGCCCCCTGTACTTACCCGGGGTTTTATCCTCAGCAGCGAACTTGGCTCGCCGGTAGGTGGGAGGCGAAGTGTTCACCGCAGAGGTTTCGCCCTCAAACTCATCGCATTGCCATACAGGCTGCCGGGGATCTCTCCGGTAAGTGCAGGTTGGGGCCCATTTACACGTCGAACACAGCCCCCGATGTTCCAGCTTTGACATGATCCCTTTCCCTCCTATTCAGATGCCAATACTGCTGTTTTCTTTTTAGTTGGCACTCGCTAGACAGATACACATAGCCTTAACACCCTCTAGAAGGTGAAAATCCTTTGCTGGTTCGAACAAGTCCGTTCCATGAATAATCTATCGGTCTTCGACAGGCGCTTCCAAAGGTCTTCCGCAACGCCCTTTTACTAATGAGCAATCATTGTGCCACTGATGAGGCTGCTGAGAAGGACACTTATTCTTGTTCAATCAGAACATACTGGAGCGCAATATCTAGGAGTTAAGTAATTGAAAATAAAAGGTTTTCTGGAAGTCGGGGTTTTCTGGCCAGGTACTGTCACATCGTGACCTGATCGCTGAAAGCTTGCAGGCTTGTTGAGGAGGTTTGCACCACTGGGGAGAATCTACGCGGCCGTTCGCTCAGATCGATTATAGTTCCTGGGGCTTCAGCTTTTCTCGCAACGTCTTGCGGTCAATCCCGAGTATCTTTGCCGCCCGCGTCTTGTTGCCATCCAGAGTTGCAAGGACATTGCGAATGTATTCAGCTTCCACTTCAGCCAGAGTTCGATTCAGCCCAGTTTCGCGGAGGGCTGAGAAACGCATGAGCGAAGGCATGTCCGGCACCTCTATGAGGTCCCCATCGGTCATGACAACAAGGCGCTGGACTACATTCTCCAGTTCTCTCACATTACCAGGCCAGTAGTAGTTTCTCAGAACCTCTGAAGCATTATCAGAAAACTGCGGTATTGGCTTGCCCAATTCCTCAGAAAATTTGGTTGCGAAATGATGGGCCAACAGTAAAATGTCGTTCCCCCTCTGTCGCAAAGCAGGCATGGCAATAGTAATCACGTTGAGGCGGAAGAACAGGTCCTCACGGAAAGCTCCCTTCTTCACCAAACTGAGCAAATCCTTATTTGTTGCAGCCAGGATTCTCACGTCTACTTTGCGCGTCCGCCTGGCTCCGACCATACGGACTTCCTTATCCTGGAGCACCCGGAGGAGCTTTACCTGCATGGAGGGACTGGTATCGCTGATTTCGTCGAGAAAGATCGTGCCGCCATCAGCGGTTTGAAAGAAGCCCGCCCGGGATTCAGTGGCTCCAGTAAAGGCTCCTTTGACATATCCAAAAAGTTCGCTTTCGAGCAATGGCTCAGGTATGCCCCCGCAGTTTATTGGCACAAAGGGAGCCGAAGCCCGTGCGCTATTGTAGTGAATAGCCCTAGCTACGAGCTCCTTGCCGGTGCCGCTTTCCCCTGTGATGAGAACAGTGGCCGGAATTGGTGCAACCTTGCCTATAGCCTCAAAAACCTTGCTCATTTCCGTCGACTCACCAAGGATACCATAAGCATTTCGGGGCGCCCGAGGCAATTGGGCCTGCCCGGCCCTGCGCACACCGAGTTTATCGAGGGCTCGTTGAACGGCAGAAAAGAGCTCCTCATCGGTAAAAGGCTTTGGGAGATATTCCTCAGCCCCGGTCTTGACCGCCTCGACCGCCCCTCCGATTGTGGCGTACCCGGTAATCATCATGACCTCTGTATTTTTGAAATTTTCTCGGACGTGCTTTATCAGATCAAGGCCGCTTACCCTGGGCATTTTGAGGTCCGTTATGACTAAGTCTATGGGTGTCGTGTCAAGGATCTTGATCGCCTCCACTACGCCGGGGGCAGTAAAGACCTGGTACCCCTCCGATGTCAGGTTTCTCCGGAGCACTTCCAGTGTGTTCACGGCGTCATCCACAACCAAGATACACTCTTTTGCAACTGAAGGTGCCATCTTAGCGATTCTCCTTTGCCTCTTGCGGCTTCATTACGGGCAGTTGAACCTCAAACCATGTCCCGCGACTGACTTCGCTCTCAACTTTGATAGCCCCCCCGTGCGAAGTTACAATTCCGTGAACCACAGCCAAGCCTAGCCCTGTTCCCTGGTCAACGTCCTTCGTTGTAAAAAACGGATCGAATATCTGCTTCATAACCTCCTTGCTCATGCCCACGCCCGTATCTTTCACAATGAGCGAGACGTGGCCTCCGCGAGCAAGCGTCTGGACCGTCAGCCTGCCTCCTTCTGGCATCGCCTGCAATGAATTGACGACCAAATTGACAAAGACCTGGTTCAAGTGTGCCGGATCGGCAGTGATCTCTGGTAGGTCTGGTGAAAGCAGGCGCACTAATTCAATTTCCCCCTTGGCACACCGACCCTTGAGCAAATAGAGCCCATCCTCAACCACCTGATTAAGGTTAACTTGCGTTGTCTTTGGAGGCATTTGACGAGCGGACAACAGCAGCTTCTTGATAACTTCCCGTGCGTGCAAAGAGGCAGCCACTATCTGATCAATGTCTTTCTCCGCCTGTCCGGGCAATCCCGGGCATTTCTTCGTAAGCTGGGCAAACCCCAAGATATTACCTAGGGGTTCATTCAATTCGTGAGCCACGCCTGCGGTGAGCTGTCCGATGGTGGCCAATCGGTCGGCGTGCCTGAGTTGATCCTGGAGCTTCAATTTGTCCTTCTCGGCCTCCCTCCGCTCAATAATGACTGCCACCTGTTTGGCTACGGCATCGATCAGGCTTCGTTCCTCTTTGAGGAATGGACCTTCGTCGAGTTTCGGTTTCTTCTCGGCGTAAACGAGCTCAACGACACCTCGTCTTTTGTCACTCACAACGATATCCGCTGACTGTTTCTGCGGACTCACTTGAAAACCTGATGTTGAGTAAGATACACCATCCAAAATGATTCTGCCGAAGGCGATTTCGGGATATTGCCAAGCGTGAGGAAGCAGCTCCACAACACATTGCAGAATTTCTTCCAGAGATATGCCGGCCCCTTCGGCCACTTGTGCTATACCATATAGACAGGTGAGTTCCTTGATCCGTTCCTGAGACGCGGCCTGCGCGCGCTGGTTCAACACAGCGACTCCGAGGTTTTGGGCGAGGCCTTCGTATAACCCTATTTCATCTTCTGTGAAATACTCCCTTCGCCTGCTCTTCAATTGCAGAAGCCCAATGTTCTCATTGCCAACCAAAAGCGGGATCAAGGCGATCGACCTGTAATGTCCGCCGATGCAGAGGTTACGAGGACGCTCTTCCCCATTGGCCTTCGCACGGAAGTGCAATGGGTTTTCCGTATTCCCTGTCCAGAAACTCCCGTTCTTAGTGAAGAAGGGCAAAGAACAATCAAAGTGGCCATGGGTAATGCAATTGCATAGCAGTTCCAACCCTGAATCTTTCTGCGAGCCTGAAATGCTCCCCCCGTCATCATCCTGATTCCAGGGGATGATTTCAAAGCGGAAAAATTCTTTAGCACCCCGTCTGACCTCGCACAGGGAGTAGTTATAGCCTTCCTTCAGCCGCAGTTCAACTGCATCGCATCCAGAGAACTCCATGACCATCTTAGAGGCTTCGCGCAGGAAGTCAATTACTGGACCGCCGCGGTTTGCATAGTGCAATATCCGATGCAATAGAGCGCGAAAGTCCTTGACCACCTTCCAACCCGAGCTAAGGGCATCAATTTGCTTTGACCGTCTCTTCATTATTGGTTGCCCAGATCTGTGGAGTCCAGCAGAATGTTCACATTCACCTGAGCCCATCCTTCGACATCTCCTCAGTAAAAACATCTAGCACGCAACGCACCCACTAAAACCATTCCCCACTCACGTGTACCTAGATGGAAAAGAGACTTGATAGATAGTCTCGTCTGCCTAACACCTCAATTGTTTTAAAATTACCAATTTATGATGACTTATGTCAAGTGAAGTGGAGGAGATGCAGCCCCGTAAATGGGGGCAGGTCTTGATTTTTGAATAGGGGTAAGGAGATATGATGGCGGTAATGTACATCATATCACCTTAATGGCCTTAGGGTGTATGGGGGCGTGTGGGGAGGGGATATTAGTGACGGCCGAATAATGGTGTCAATTTGTCAATATCTAACTGGATTCAACAGTTTCCGGAAGTCCCAATTCATAGCATATTTGAATCGGAATTTATCACTTATTCAGACAATTGAGAATATCCCTAAACCCCTCTAAGGAGATTTTTTCACTTCCTTTGTGGTGCAGGTCAGGATCAAGGTCTGGATAGGAATAATCTTTCGAGAGGTATCATAAAGACGCCAATTATAAAAACTGTGGTTGGAGAAATTCAACAATTGCTTGCCAAAGTCTTAAATCCCAATGAAGTATACAATATATACAAGTCAAAATATCAACCCCTTTTTCCTTGCTTAAGTTTGCCCGTATCGTCGTACCTCTCAGTTGGGCTCAAAATCTCCACAGAAGATTTGTGAAATTAGATCTTGAGTATTATATAATAACTTGTAGTTTGACCTTCCACCCATAGGAAAATGTCGTTCTGAAACTGTCGGGACTTTTGACGGGACTTCAGAGGTGAAAACAGTGATTTTGTATACTTTCTGTGATATTGAGTGATAAGAGAAAAACGCAAAAATTACAATTAAAAAAGGGACTTAGCAAGAAATCCAGTTACTTACCAAAGCCCCTCCTGTTGGATTAGGAATCCCTTGCTCTATCCACCTGAGCTACGGGGGCGT
>Ga0209636_10006671_pt1 | contig 11792 bp, 9 predicted proteins | sample DeeMarSWOR152_54_FD_187464 | JGI IMG/M metagenome (GOLD analysis project Ga0209636, IMG submission 187464) | Marine sediment microbial communities from White Oak River estuary, North Carolina - WOR-1-52-54 (SPAdes) (version 2) | ecosystem: Environmental > Aquatic > Marine > Intertidal zone >... | reverse complement strand
CTCATTGCCCAGGCTCTAAACATTCCGGAACCCTGGGTCTTTGGGGCTGGTTTTGGCGCTCTGGTGGGGCATAATTTCCCTGTGTTCGCAGGTTTCAGGGGTGGCAGAGGTTCAGCCACCATTATAGGTATCTTTCTCGTGCTAGCCCCCGAGGCAATACTTGTTACGCTGGCAATAATAGCTATTCCGTTCTTTACTACCCGTAAATTTACGGCGGCCATACTCATTGGATTTGCTCTGTTGCCTCTGTTTGCCTGGTTGTTTGAAGGCTCGTTGGCGCTAGTATGTTATGTGCTAGCTGTCGACCTTTTCATGCTGGTTCGAAATCTGTCCGGTCTTAAACAAGTCCTGGCTAAAGGCATAATGAAAGACATGCTATACGACAGGCATCAGAAGAAAGTAAAATGATGTCATCAGTTGTGGCTTATCCGAGCTTTCATAGGTAGTCCCGACTGAACAATCGTTAATAATTTGTATTCGACAACTCCAAACTTGATTGTGCTTTCTCTGGCATGGCATAGTTATCCACAGGCTCCTGATAAACAACTCTTGGATAACAGGCTTTCTGTAACATTTCAGCAGCTTATTCGTTAAAAGAGGTAAACGGGTGAACCAGAACCGTTCTGAAGGACAAACATCAGATGAGGCTATGTTGGTTCAGAGAGCTATCGGTCATGATGCCGAGGCTTTCGGGAGGCTGTATGACATGCATGTCGACAGAGTATATAGACACATCTATTACCGGGTAGGTAACGAAGCAGACGCCGAGGACCTAACCCAGCAGGTCTTCTTCAAAGCCTGGCAGGCAATTGACAGATATGAAAAAACGGCAAGCCCATTTCTTGCCTGGCTGATGACTATCAGCCACAACCTGGTGATAGATTTTTACCGGACTAAAAAAGACAAGGCATATCTCGAAGCTGAAGTTCTGGCTAACGATTCAGCATCAAGTCCGGAGCAGGCAGCCGAAGCTAGTTTCGAGCAGCAGCATTTGCGGAGGGCGATTTTGCAGCTAGGAGGTGACGAGCAGCAAGTGGTCATCCTGCGTTTTATGGAGGGTTTTGAGTTCGCTGAAATCGCCTCTGTCTTGAAGAAAAAAGAAGGAAATGTCAGGGTCATCCTGCACCGGGCACTAGTCAAACTCCGTAATATCCTGGGAAAAGAGAGGAAACAGAGTTGAAAAAGTTTGAAGACATACTCGTCCAGTGTATTGAGGATATCAAAGCGGGCAGGTCTAGTATCGAAGAATGTCTGAACAGATATCCGTCTGTGCGTGAGCAACTGGAGCCACTACTGAGGATTGCTCTTGAAATTCGAGAGCCACCGGATGTCAAACCCTCTCCCTCCTTCAAGGTAAATGCTCGGGGCCGGCTTATGGACCAGATTCATGGCAAGCAGGTTGTAACAAAATGGCCATGGTTTCGTTATAACAGTCAGGTAAAGCCAATACCATATAGAAGGAGGTTTAGCATGGCAAGTGTTATTCTCGTAATTGTATTGACTCTCTCAGCCATAGGTGGGGGCACCGCTTACGCCGCACAGGATAGTCTGCCCGGGGATGCCCTCTACCCGGTAAAACTCGTTACCGAACAAATGAGAATGATGTTGCCGGGAGACGATGTTGTCAAGGCGGAACGGGCTCTGAGCTTCGCCGAGCGGCGAATGGGAGAGATAGAAGCCTTAGCTGAAAAGGGGCGTCCGCAAGACCTGAACCTGGCTGTGGAGCAATATGGTTATGCCATGAATATGACACAAACCAGGATAGAGCGGGCAGGCAATAGGGGACTGGCTACAGGAAACATAACGGCGCGGGTGGCTAACGCTACGGCAAAGCACCTTTTGATACTAGATATAGTCTATGACATGGTGCCGGACGAAGCAAAGACAGCCATAGCACACGCGAGAAACGTATCGGAGACGGGATATTTTCATGCCCTGACGGCTCTGGCGAAGAATAACACTGTAAGAGCGGCTGAAATCAACCTAGCCGCCATGGAAGGAAGGTTGAACAGGATCAGGGTTAGGGCTGAGCACATGGAAACGGTAGAGTATGCCCTGCAGCAGTTTGAGGCGATGTCCGAGTTCAGCGAAGAAATTTCCCAAATTGCCCAAGAGATAGGCCTAAACATAACCAAGGTAGAAGAGCTTATAGCTGAGGCGACCTCTATACACCTAGAAGTGCTGGCGGGGGTCTACGATAACGTGCCTGAACAAGCCCAACCAGCCATAGAAGGGGCGATGGCTAATTTGCAAATACGTCATCAAAATAGAGTCCAGACGTTAGAGCAAAGTGGTGGCGAGGTCCCTTCACCTCCAGTTATACCGGAAAGGATACAGGAACGGGTGGAGGAAAGGATACGGGAGCAAGAAAAGATACAGGAGCAACAAATGGAAGGGACACCGGGCGGAATAACACTCCAGACGCCAGGTGTTCCCGCTGGGGCATACCACCAGTCTGGCCCTGCCACAACATAGAGATGTATCGTTGCTCCTTAACTCTATAGTATCTCTCGAACACAGCATAAAAACTATGCTGCTGTAACCTACGATCTGGTTATTGTCGGATATGACGGCACGGACTTTGGGGAGGTACTGGGTTTCATATCAGATGTAGAAGTTGAAAACGAACAAACTACAACCCAGAATATAGACATCGATGCTTTAGAGGCTAGCCTTTAAACCACGTAATTATTGTCAAATTTATCCAGCAGAAAATACAGATCTATATTTGTAACAGATAAGTTTTTCTAAAATTTGTACTTGCCAGACCAATAAAACCTATGGCAAACTGTATTTCGATTTTGGGAAAACCAAAATGTTACGAAGGAGTGGAAAATGAAGACAATACTTAATTCGATGAGACACCGTTACGTGGCAAGAGTTAGCACCTTTTTGATTACAGTGGCCCTAATTGCCGGGATTGCAGGCTGTGGTGGTGGCGGTGTTGAGTACGACCTCACTATCGCCAGTACCGCTGGAGGAGCGGTAACCACCCCTGGAGAGGGGACTTCTACCCATGACGAGGGAACAGTGGTCGACCTGGTTGCCGAGCCCGAGGCGGGCTACTACTTTGTCGAGTGGACTGGCGATGTGGGCACCATTGCTGATGTCGACGCCGCCGCAACCACCATCACCATGGACGACAACTATTCTATCACCGCCAACTTTGCTCAATACACCATCATCGCCGCAGGCCAATTCCACACGGTGGGGCTTAAGTCCGACGGCACCATGGTCGCCGTGGGACACAACGATTACGGGCAGTGCGATGTCGGTGCCTGGACGGATATCATCGAGGTCGCCGCAGGCGACAGTCACACGGTGGGGCTTAAGTCTGACGGCACCGTGGTGGCTGTGGGAAGCAACCGCTACGGGCAATGCGATGTCGGCGGCTGGACGGACATCACCTTGGTCACCGCAGGCGAGTATCACACCGTAGGGCTTAAGTCCGACGGCACCGTGGACGCTGTGGGACGGAACGACGACGGGCAGTGCGAGGTCGGCGGCTGGACGGACATCACCCAGCTCGCCGCAGGCTACTATCACACGGTGGGGCTTAAGTCCAACGGCACAGTGGTCGCCGTGGGACGGAATGACGACGGGCAGTGCGAGGTCGGCGGCTGGACGGACATCACCCAGCTCGCCGCAGGCCTCCATCACACGGTGGGGCTTAAGTCCGACGGCACCGTGGTCGCTGTGGGAAACAACCCCAGGGGGCAGTGCGATGTCGGCGGCTGGACGGACATCATCCAGGTCGCCGCAGGCTACGATCACACGGTGGGGCTTAAGGCTGACGGCACAGTGGTGGCCGTGGGAGACAACCACAGGAAGCAGTGCGATGTCGGCGGCTGGACGGGCATCGCCCAGGTCGCCGCAGGCGCCTCTCACACGGTGGGAGTTAAGAACGACGGCACCGTGGTCGCCACGGGCTCGAACTTCGAAGGGCAGTGCGATGTTGGCGGCTGGATGGGCATTACCAAGGTCGCCGCAGGCGGGTATCACACGGTGGGGCTCGAGTCCGACGACACCGTGGTCGCCGTAGGGTACAATAGTACTGGGCAGTGCGATGTCGGCGGCTGGACGGGCATCGACCAGGTCGCCGCAGGCTGGTATCACACCGTGGGGCGTAAGTCCGACGGCACCGTGGTCGCCGTAGGCTGGAACAACTACGGGCAGTGCGATGTCGGAGGCTGGACGGATATCACCCAGGTCGCCGTACGCTATTGTCAGACAGTGGGGCGTAAGTCCGACGGCACCGTGGTCGCCGTAGGCTGGAACCAGTTCGGGCAGTGTGATGTCGGCGGCTGGACGGACATCGAGCAGGTCGCCGCAGGCCTCGCTCACACGGTGGGGCGTAAGTCCGACGGCACCGTGGACGCTGTGGGACGGAACGACGACGGGCAGTGCGAGGTCGGCGGCTGGACGGACATCACCCAGCTCGCCGCAGGCAGCGCTCACACAGTGGGGTTCAAGTCCGACGGCACCGTGGTCGCCGTGGGAAACAACGACGACGGGCAGTGCGATGTCGGCGGCTGGACAGATATCGACCAGATCGCCGCAGGTTGGAAGCACACAGTGGGGCTTAGGTCCGACGGCACCGTGGTCGCCGTGGGAGACAACGGCTACGGGCAGTGCAATGTCGGCGGCTGGACGGATATCACCGAGGTCGCCGCAGGCGACTATCATACGGTGGGACTTAAGTCCGACGGCACTGTGGTCGCCGCAGGCATTGAGATCGAGCTCGCCAAATGGAATCTGAGCGAGGCAGTGCCGTAGTGTGAGCTCCCGCTGAAGCTCTGGCAAAGGATAGGGATTTTGGGGAAACCGAACTGTTACGAAGGAGGTGAAGTATGAAGATAATACTTAGTTCGAGGAGACACCATTACCGAGCAAGAGTTAGCATCTTTTTAATTACAGTAGCCTTAATTGCCGGGATGGCAGGCTGTGGTGGCGGCGGTGTTGAGTACGACCTCACTATCGCCAGTACTCCTGGAGGGTCGGTGACTACCCCCGGAGAAAAGACTTTCACCTATGACGGGGTAACAGTAGTCAACCTGGTGGCCGAGGCTGAGGAGGGCTACCGCTTTGTTGGGTGGACTGGCGATGTAGACACCATCGGCAATGTCAACGCCGCCATAACCATCATCACCACGAACGATAACTATTCCATCAAGGCTAACTTTGAGTTCGAGTCTAACCTCATGGTCGCTGCAGGCTGGTATCACACAGTGGGGCTTAAGGCCGACGGCACCGTGGTCGCCGCAGGATGGAACGACTTCGGGCAGTGCGATGTCGGCAGCTGGATGGACATCATCCAGGTCACCACAGGCTGTGCTCACACGGTGGGGCTTAAGGCCGACGGCACCGTGGTCGCTGTGGGAACCAACTGGACTGGGGGGTGTGATGTTGGTGGTTGGACAGACATCACCCAGGTTACCGCCGGCCACTTGCACACGGTAGGGCTTAAGGCAGACGGTACCGTGGTCGCCGTGGGATCGGGCGAGCAGTGCAATGTCGGCGGCTGGACGGGCATCACCCAGATAGCTGCAGGCTTTTGGTACACGGTGGGGCTCAAGTCCGACGGCACAGTGGTCGCCGTGGGAGACAACACCTCCGGACAGTGCGATGTCGGCGACTGGACGGACATCACCCAGGTCGCCGCCGGCTGGATGCACACGGTGGGGCTCAAGTCCGACGGCACCGTGGTCGCCGTGGGAGACAATACCTACGGGCAGTGCAATGTCGGAGGCTGGTCGGATATTATCCGGGTTTCCGCAGGTGGCTATTACACGGTGGGGCTTAAGGCCAACGGCACCGTGGTCGCCGCGGGATGGAACGACAATGGACAGTGCGATGTAGGCGGCTGGACAGACATCGTCCAGGTCTCCGCAGGCTTGTGTCACACGGTGGGGCTCAAGGCTGACGGCACCGTGGTCGCCGTGGGAGACAACTACTGGGGGCAGTGTGATGCCGGCGGCTGGATGGACATCATCCAGGTCTCCGCAGGTGAACGTCATACGGTGGGGCTTACGGCCAACGGCACCGTGGTCGCCGTGGGATTTAACTACTTTTGGCAGTGCGATGTAGGTGGCTGTACGGACATTGTCCAGGTCTCCGCAGGCTGTGTTCACACAGTGGGGCTTAAGGCAGACGGCACCGTGGTCGCCGTGGGATCGAGCCCCCTCGGGCAGTGTGATGTCGGCGGCTGGACGAACATCGTCCAGGTCGCCGCAAACGGCCATCACACGGTAGGGCTTAAGGCAGACGGCACCGTGGTCGCCGCAGGATTGGGAGAGCAGTGTAATGTCGGCGGTTGGACGGACATCGTCCAGGTCGCCGAAAGCTGGTATCACACGGTAGGGCGTAAGTCCGATGGCACTGTGGTCGCCGTGGGATGGAACGGCTGGGGGCAGTGCGATGTCGGCGGCTGGACGGACATCACCCAGGTCTCTGCAGGCTATCATCATACGGTGGGGCTTAAGGCTGACGGCACAGTGGTCGCCGTGGGAGACAACTCCTACGGGCAGTGCAACGTCGGCAACTGGACGGACATCTCCCAGGTCGCCACAGGCTGGTATCACACGGTGGGGCTTAAGGACGACAGCACTGTGGTCGTTGTGGGAGACAACGGCTACGGGCAGTGCAATGTCGGCGGCTGGACGGATATCATCCAGGTCGCCGCGGGCGACGGTTACACGGTGGGACTTAAGGACAACGGCACAGTGGTCGCCGTGGGAGCCGAGATCGAGCTTCCCATATGGAATCTGCTCGAGGCAACGCCGTAGTATGAGCCCACCATCTCCTCGTGGTCCTGCGCCTAAGCCGTTGGGAGGCTGATAGGGGCTAGACAACATGGGCGATAGATGCTACTTTATTTATAGTCCAAGACAGGAGGTGGAAGAATGACTTATAAAAAGTACGATATCTTAACGGTGCTGGTGTGGGTGGTCCTGGGTGCTGCGTTGATAGTCCTCGGCGTTTTTCTAAGGAGGCCTGACTTCAGGGAAGCAATCTGGTGGGTGGTAATGGGCGTAGGAATAGCGCTGGCGGTCGTAGGAATTGTCAGCATCATCTTTACTTCCAGACAAACTGTTGGGATGCTTTGTCCTCATTGTGGCGGGAAAATAGTGCCACGGGTGAAATCAAGCACAAGCCAACTGTATCTTACAAAAGGAGAGGAGATAGTGACGGGTCCCGCCGAGGAAGAGGCAAAAAGTCCGGAGGATTGAGGGCACAGAAGGCGAAGACCTGATACTGACATCAGGGTGAGCAGTCACTTTCCAGGTGGAATCAGTAAAAGATGTTGAAAACGGCAGAGAAGTAATTTGTGCGGGCAAGTCAATAGGCAGAGATAGGTTGTTTGTCAGTGATGATTCTTTTACTTGCAGCTAACTGTTGGCGAATATGCTTGGGGATGGTAAACACAGATTGATGGGTGAGGCCATCGTAGGATTTTAACTTTTTTGATATTCTTGTTGAAATTCTGGCGTCAACTTCCTCGGGAGTCAGCTCAGTAGGGTCAAGGCTTTGAGAAGCCGCGACAAAGCCCCACAAGCCCAGAAAAGAAGGTACATGGACCTGGTAGGGGCGAGCTATCGAGAAGACATTTCTTAAGGTACTGGCAATAGCGGTGAAATTATCTAAGTTTCTCCATTCAGCAGGTTCAGCCTGCACCGACATAATGCCATCGGGCCCTAGTTTTTGTTTAACTATTTGGTAGAATTCCTGAGTGTATAGCAAGCGTGCTGGCCCTTGCTCTAAAGGGTCAGCCAAGTCAATAATGATGACATCGAATTCGTCTCTACTTTCCTCTAGGTATTTTCTGGCATCGACGAAATGAAGCTCTGCCCGGGGGTCATCGAAGGCATTCTGGTGCCAGGAGGGCAAGAAGCGGCGACAAAGGCTTACAACCTCTTCATCAATATCCACCATGACAGCCCTTTTTACCGTCTTATGTGCCAGGACTTCCCTTAAGGTGGCACCCTCACCTCCCCCAGCAATGAATACCCTCTCTGGCTGGGGATGAGTAAGCATAGCTGGGTGTACCAGAGCTTCGTGGTAAATAAATTCATCTGCCTCGCTGGATTGAATCTTGCCATCGAGGACGAGACAGATACCGAAGCTGCCCGTGTTGACAATATCGATGGACTGAAACTTACTTCGCCCTGAATATATCCTCTCCTTAATGCTATGCAGCATAGTAAGGTCAGGACTTATGTAGTCAGAGAACCATCTATGTTTATCTGGGTCGCTATCTTTCATTTTGCACACTCGACCGGGCTATCCTCTATAATCCCCCTGCGAAGCTCGATTAAGGAGTGATTCTTGGCCCCCAGCCTCTCTGTTATCAACCTGGCAGCCTTTCCCGGGTCCACATCCTCCCCACACGTGAAAACGTCTACGGCAGCGTACCCGTATTCCGGCCAGGTATGAATGGCAATATGCGACTCAGCGATATTGACCACTCCGCTCACTCCGCACGGGGAGAAATGATAAAAGGACTCGCCCACTACGGTAGCGCCACTTTGAATAGCAGCTTCATTAACACAATCCTTGAGGAAATCTAAGTCATCCAGCACCCCCTCATTGCATATTTTTAGTTCCAGTAACAGATGTCTTCCAAGCGCGTTCAAATCATCTTCCCTCCTTTAGAATTTTAGATTTGTGACGGAGCCCTTTGGGCAACAGGGCAAATTTTATACAATGACAATCGTTTTAGCAATACTCCGAGAGTTTCTGCTAAAATGAACGAAGGCCAGGACTATGTCGACAAAGAAACGATTGGTTACCGTGTGCACTACCAGGTACATGGAGGCGCAAGTAATCAAGGGACGGTTAGAGAGCGAAGGCATACCAGTTCTCCTGAGCTACGAGAGCGCTGGTCTGGTTTACGGCATTACAGTTGATGGCTTAGGTGAAGTGAAAGTAATGGTGCCCAAGCGTCTGGCAGAGGAAGCTAAGGGGATTCTGGGTATTAGTACGGAAAGCAAAAAATAAGTTTTGAATTTTGCTTTGTAATTTTGAGTTTTAATGTTTACTTTTTGATTTTCCATGACTTCAAGATTAGAACGCATAACTGAACAGCGGCTGGATAGCTTGGGCAGAATTCGGGCTCGCGGCATAGACCCCTATCCCCATTCCTACCACCCCAGCCACACCGTTCGAGAGGCGATAACTCTTTTTGAGCAGCAAGGGGAGGGCTCTCAGGACATATCACTGGCTGGCCGCATTATGTCCAAGCGTTCTATGGGTAAGATGTCCTTTCTTGATATCCGCGATAGCTCGGGGAAGATACAGCTTTCTTTGCGCTACGACCTTCTGGGCCGGGAGAGGTATGAATTTCTTCAAGATATTGATATTGGTGACATTATCGGGGCAAAGGGAAAGCTCTTCCGAACAAAAGCTGGAGAGCTCACCCTGGAGGTATCCGATTTCGCCATGCTCTGTAAATCCCTTCGCCCGCTGCCCGAAAAGTGGCATGGGCTGGCTGACGTAGAAAAACGCTATCGGCAGAGATATCTTGACCTCATTTCCAACGAAGAGAGCAAAACCATTTTTACTTTGCGCAGCAAGATTATCACCGCCACAAGAAGCTTTCTCGATAAGCAGGGGTTTATGGAGGTAGAAACTCCCGTGCTTCAGCCCCATGCTGGCGGAGCACTGGCACGCCCCTTTGTCACCCATCATCATGCCCTCGATGAAGACCTCTATTTGCGAATTGCCCTGGAGCTCCACCTCAAGAGACTGGTGGTAGGCGGCTTCGACAAAGTTTACGAGATGGGGCATGCCTTCCGCAATGAAGGCATTTCTGTTAGACATAACCCGGAATTCACCTTGCTCGAGTGCTATCAAGCTTATAGCGATTACAATGACATGATGAGATTGGTTGAGGAGATGCTCGTTCATATAGCTCGGGAGGTTCTGGGTGATACCAAACTTGCTCACAATGGCAAAACCATTGACCTCGGTCTCCCCTGGCAAAGGCTTTACCTGCGTGAGGCAATAAAAAAACATTGTGGCATCGATTTTGAAGATTATCCCGATGCTGCTTCACTGAGGACACGGATGACAGAGCTGGGAATGGAAGTCGAGCCAGGCAAGGGGAGGGGCAGGCTGATAGACGAATTGATTTCCACTTCTGTTGAGCCAAACCTTGTTCAGCCAACTTTCCTTCTGGATTACCCTGTGGAAATGTCACCCCTGGCCAAGAGGAAGCGGGGTGATGACCGGTTAGTGGAGAGATTTGAGGGCTTTGTGGCTGGCATGGAGGTTGCCAATGCCTTCACCGAGCTTAATGACCCCCTGGAGCAAAGGGAGAGGTTTCGCCAGCAGCTAAAAGAACGGGTTGCCGATGAGGAGGTGGAAATCGCCGATGAAGATTTTCTTCAGGCTCTGGAGTATGGGATGCCCCCTACCGGTGGCCTGGGGATAGGTATTGACCGCCTGGTGATGCTGCTTGCCGGGCAGCAATCTGTTCGAGAAGTGATACTTTTCCCCCAACTCAAGACAAAAGAGTAAAGATGACAAATCCTAAGCACGAAATTCGAAATCCTAAACAAAAGAAAGGAAAAATTGAATTCTTCTCATCTAATGATCGAAATTGAAAACGAGATGCGTTTTGGTATTTGAACTTAGAATTTCGGATTTGTTTAGAGTTTAGGATTTAGAAATTAGAATTTGGGGTTAAGCATGCTTGATATTAAGCTTATTCGTGAAAACCCTGATCTTGTCCGCCAGGCTCTGGAGAAAAGGGGCGATAGCTTTGCTCTAGATAATATCCTCGAGATTGACGGGCGTTATCGCAGCTTGCTCCGTCAAACCGAGGAACTCCGTGCCAAACATAACGAGGCCAGCAAACAACTGAGCAAAAGCAAGGAAAAACCACCTCAGCTCATCGCCCAGATGCGCCAGTTGGGAGAGCAGGTATCTTCCTTGCAGCAGCAGACCAAGGAAGCCAAGGCTGACCTTGATTCCTTGCTGCTGGAGTTACCCAACATCCCCCATCCCAGCGTACCCTTAGGAAGAGGTGAGGCTGATAATATTGTAGTGCGTACCTGGGGCAAACCAGGGGAGTTATCCTTCAAGCCCCTGCCTCACTGGGAGCTGGGGGAAAATTTGGGCATAATAGATTTCCAGCAGGGTGTGAAGCTCGCAGGGACCAGGTTTTATGTTCTTAAAGGGCTGGGGGCACGCCTTCAACGGGCGCTTATCTCATTTATGCTCGACGTCCATGTAAACGAACATGACTATAAAGAAATCTACCCTCCTTTTATGGTGAAGCGAGAGTGCATGGTCGGCTCAGGAAATTTACCCAAGTTCGGCGATAATTTATATCACGACGAGGAAGATGACTTCTGGTTTATACCCACGGCTGAGGTGCCGTTAACCAACCTTCACCGTGACGAAATATTAAGTGCTGATAGCTTGCCCCTTCATTATGTCGCCTATACTCCTTGCTTCCGCCGAGAGAAGATGGCTGCCGGCACAGACACCAGGGGCATAAAGCGGGGGCACCAGTTTGATAAGGTGGAGCTCTACAAGGTTACCGAACCTGAGAGTTCTGACGAAGAGCTGGAGACACTGGTCGCCGATGCTGAGGACATATGTCGGAAGCTGGACATACCTCACCGTGTGGTGCAGTTATGTACTGGAGACCTCGGCTTTGCCGCCTGTAAAACATATGACATCGAAATGTGGGCTCCTGGCTGCGCCGAGTGGCTCGAGGTCAGTTCTTGCAGCAATTGCGGTGACTTTCAGGCGAGGCGAGCCAATATCCGCTATCGCCCTGAGCC
>Ga0209636_10006670_pt1 | contig 11793 bp, 8 predicted proteins | sample DeeMarSWOR152_54_FD_187464 | JGI IMG/M metagenome (GOLD analysis project Ga0209636, IMG submission 187464) | Marine sediment microbial communities from White Oak River estuary, North Carolina - WOR-1-52-54 (SPAdes) (version 2) | ecosystem: Environmental > Aquatic > Marine > Intertidal zone >... | reverse complement strand
CGGTTAGGGTCACCGTGTAAGTTCCTGCCAACGTGTAGGTGTGGTCTACAACCGTTCCATCGGCACTTTCGCCGTCGCCGAAGTCCCACTCCTCGCTGATGAGCCAGCCGTCTGGGTCATAGCTTAAGGATGTGAAGGTCACTGACATTCCTTCAATTCCTGACGAGGGAGCGTCAATGTCAGCTATTGGTGCTTGTTGTGATACTCTGTTGTCAAAGAGGCCGTCAATTGCTTCGTGGGGTATCGGGAGCGAACCAGAAGGTGTGACTGTGGTTAGTTTTGACTCTTCGAAGTGTATGGGACTTACTCCTTCTGCTGTGATGTTGAAGGTGATCGTTAGAAGTACTCCGTCGCCTGTGGCTCCGCTAGGTGGAAATGGGGGCATTAAGGTGTCTCCTACAATTACGTAGCCCTCTGTATTGTCTATGACTCCGTATGGTTCACCTGGATGGAAAACTTCCCACATCTGCCAGTTTGTCACGCCTGCTGCCTCAAGGAAGGGTCCTCGGGCAATACTTAATGCGTTGAGGGTGTTGTTGTCAAAGGTTATGTGGACGTTCCAAGCGTATAGATCCGTGACGTCGTAAACTTTCACGTCAACTTCGAAAGTTGTGTTGGGGGCTCCTGTGGTCATGGGGGGTTCTATGGCGACGATAGTCGCTGGCGAAGACATGTTTATTCCTGCGGTGGCCAAAGATGTTAAGAGCAGTGCAATGATCCAAGTCCAAATTACGTGTTTTCCTCTCACTCTATTCACCTCAAGGTGTTTCCACCCACTCATAATAAGAGGGTGGCCATGATTTTCCAAAAGCTACGCCGATTTCAATGAGGTCGTTAACGTCTATTGCACCGTTCTTGTCCACGTCTAAGTATTGATCGCTGTCCACAACGAAATTAGAAGGCCATGAAGGAAGCGTTGGAAACAGTCTCGTGTCGTAGGTGAAGATGCGGCCCGGAAAAGCAACAGTTCCGAAGTCAACTATTTTGACGATTCCGTCGCGCACTGGAGTCCCGGATCCCGGGTCCGTAGTGCAGACGTCGGGCCAAACGTATTTGCAGTAGTAGTAGGGGTTGGCTTCCAAGTGGACATACTGTCCTTGCACATAATCAATTTTACCTGGAACGCCGTCTTTGTTGCACATGAATGGTCCGGTGCCAATAACTGCGTCGTGTTCTTCAGGGTTCCAAGTGCCGGACTCTTTGCCCTCCCAAATGGCCTTGGGAATGATTGGGACTGCAGAAGCCCACTCTAGCGCGAGCCAGCTTAGAACGTTAAAGCATATGTCGACCTCGTCTGGACCTGGCTTATCGCCCCACGGTACAGTCGCATTAGCTGAAGTGGCATAGGTCTCAAAGAATTGTACAGCAAAGAAGGAGCTTACCGACACTTCGTTTTTCAAGTACAAGAAAGACCATCCAACGTCCTCAGGTGTACAGGCTCCCAGTGAAAGGTCATGCCAACGAATACCTGGGCAGAGCTTGAATCTCAGTCTAGTGCAAGTCTCGCCGCCAAATTCCCATGTTAGTTCTTCAGGTACGTCCTGAGCCAAGACGCCTACGAACTTGGTAGCGTCTTGTGGATGATAGGCTATCAAAGATTCGTATATCTGCCACAGAACAAGCCAATCGTAGAACCATTCTGCGTGAACTGGACTCCACTTCTCGATGTCAACCAGTAGTCCCTGCCTGAAAGTTCCACCCTTCATGAAACCTTGAGGATGCGCATTTAAGGGGTTCCACAGGCTGTAGTAGCCGGAGCCTAATTCGTTGCAGAAACCTTCCCAAGGCTTATCCGCGTATGGTTCTTCTTCAGACGGAGGAGAGGCCATGTATTTCGTTCTGCGAGCCGTGAAACCAGCAAAGGTGTACGTCGGTATGCAAGCAACGTCGCGATGTATTATCATTTGACAGGCGTCGCAGTAGGGCTTCGCTGCTTCTGACGTGGCTGCCATCTTTAATCCCCAGGCGACTGGGTCATATTCTAGGCTGTGGTAGCGGTTGTAGTTGTCACCGCCTGCACTGGGATAAATGTCTTTTGAGCTGTGCCACAAATCGCAGTACATATCAGGCACTCGGCCCCAGCCCCATCCACCCGTGTACACGTGGTAGTCATAAACGACCCATGCGTGGTAGTAACATTCTGCCCTGGACTCTACGACAAAGTTTTGCGGAATCCCTAACTTGATAAGCTCGTTCCTCAACAAAATGCCTGCAAAGGTTCTGTCCGGATCGTCAGACCTTATGTAACCCATTAACGTAGGTAGCTCCCATAACTCAGCCAAGTTTCCATCGTGGCCAGGAGAGTACTCCATGATATCGTCACTGTCCCAGTCTTTGAAGCCTCCAGCGAGCAGCGCTGCCTCAGCTGCGGCCGTGTCATAAGCGTATTTCGGCGCATCCGGGTTCTCCCAAGCGCTAATGCCTGGGAAACAGAAAGTCTCCATAGGTGCAGCGTAGCCCTTCATGTTTGCAACCATTGCCCCCCTGTCGGTTAGGTGGGCTAATGCTCTTCTGAACTGTCTGGCGTCTAGGCATTTCTGACACGTGTAGTCAATCCAATATAGATTTGGGTCGCTCGCATTGTGGCCGTCCTTATAGTCGGCGGGCAACGTATACCCTTGAGGGGTCATATTGCCGTGTCCGATTGGCCACATCTGACAGTTGATGTCATGCTCGTAAAAGCCCCACTCTGAGTAGTTGCCCAGAGTAACGTCGGCATCTGTCCACCACTCCGCTGGTCCACCTGGTTCGATGTATGAAGCTGGCGCTGCCCAGTCCATAGTATCAATATCGCCGTCATTGAGGGCTTCACTCTCGCCCAAAACATCGCCCCAAACGCTGAACATAAGGTCGTCAACCCTTGGTCCATATCGCTCGTAATTCGGCGCACCAGCAGGTTCTATGTCGGGATCGGGATCCACTGAAAACACTGGGCCCATAATGAAAGTCGCAAATAGCAACGTTAGAATCGTAGTCACAATTGCAATTTTTGTCTTTAGGTTCATGTTTTTTTCTTTCTCCTTTTCTCTTTCTCTTTCGGTATATACACTTATGAATCTGGGAAATTTAAAAGTTTCTTCTCTTAAAGGCGATTTTGGAGATTGTCGCATGAGATGATAGATTCTGCCCCAACTAAAAATTAAAATATCTCTTCTACGTAACGGGCTTGGAAGAAAGGGGGAAACTCTATGGGATTGCGGTCATACATCATTAAAAGAATACTCTACTCACTGCTCCTCGTATACTTCGTGATTACAGTTAATTTCATAATATTCATGTTAATGCCAGGAGACCCTGTGTTACGTTTAGCCGATACAGGAAAAATACGGAATCCAGAGGTAATTGAGGCTATAGTAGAACAATTTGGACTTGATCGTCCAATACACGAGCAATATGCAAGGTACGTTGTTAACATGCTAACCGGGAAGTTCGGATACTCCTACTACACAAGGAAGCCTGTTGCCGACGAAGTTGCTTTGCGTCTCCAGAATACCCTCGTGTTAGTTCTCCCTCCTGAAATCCTTTCCATAGTAGTCGGCATCGTGTTAGGAGTCATTGCTGCTTACAAAAGGGGTGGACTCTTTGACAGTGGAGCCGTCATCACTTCTTTGACAACTTACTCTCTACCGGTTTTTTGGATAGCAATGATGCTGATATTATTCTTTTCTTATAATTTGGGCTGGTTCCCGGCAGGCCACACGATACCTGGAGATTGGCTATTATATCCTCCTGCGAATCTCTGGGAAAACTTGACAACCCGACTTTGGCACCTTTTCTTACCATGGGTTACCCTTTTCCTCCTCTCATACGGTAGTTATCTTCTGCTAACAAGGGCCACAGTGCTGGAATGTATAACAGAGGATTATGTAATGACAGCTAGAGCCAAGGGCCTTAAAGAAAGAACCGTTTTGTTTAAACATACGCTGAAAAACGCTTCGTTACCTATAATAACTGACATAGCCATAGTGTTTGGTTTCATGCTTTCAGGGGCAATCATAACAGAACAGGTGTTCATTTATCCAGGACTTGGAATGTGGATTTGGAATGCAATAGATAACTATGACTATCCTGCTCTGCAAGCAATCTTTCTCATAATAGCCATATGTGTAATCATAGCCAACTTCTTAGCTGACCTTGTTTATGGAATCATAGATCCCCGTGTGAAGTATGGGTGAGACATTTGAGCACTCGCAGAGACAAGATTGCATTCGAAATCCAAAGACTCAAGAATTTCATGAAAATCTTCACGCGCAACAAGAGAGGAATGCTGGGCATAATAATCCTTGTTACCTTCATATTGCTAGCCCTAGGCGCCCCCTTAATTACGCCTCACGACCCAATAACCATTCCGTCATACCCCACTCGTCCCCCAGTAGCAGACCGGTTTGCTAAACCCGCATGGTACAAATATCTTCCCTTTTCGGAGGGAGTCAGCGAGAACATTTTCCCGATAAAAGACTCTGGATTCAACGCTGAGGCGTCACTTGAAAAGTTGAGCTTCACTGCTTCTGTAACGGGTCAAAGTGGTGTTTCCAACCCTCAATTTGTCTCAGACTTCGGATACAACGAAGAAGGATGTGCCAAGATAGAGTTCAAACGAGAAGCAACTGAAAGTCCTTTTGGGCTGGCTACAGCCAGCCTAACAAAAACCTTTAACTTTCCATATCCTGTTCCGCCCCGTCGATTCTTGGGGCTGATAGCCATGCGGGTTGATACGTCCGAAAAGGTACCAGTTACACTCAATATTTTCCTCGAGAAAGAAGGAGGTGAAAGAAGGCTCGACTGGTGGGAGCAAACGTTTAATACCAGTGGAACCGCATGGGTGTTGCCCAAGCCTTTAGTGGACTCATATTCAGACAGAAATTGGATAATGAGCAAGTTTGGTATCAAATGGTATTTCCTTGAACAAACGATGTTCTCAGAACCAGCCGATTATAGATATGGCGTTGAAATGACTTTCAACGACACCGTGCAACCTGAAGGAGAAGAAGTTGAAGCCACCGTGTACATTGACGACTTCGAATTCAAAGTTTTCGGAACAGCCTTCGGTGTGCTTGGAACAGATCAGTATGGACGAGACATATGGACGCAACTTCTTTACGGGGCAAGAATATCCCTACTCGTCGGTCTCCTGTCCGCCGTCTTTTCTACAGGTGTCGGATTGATCATCGGCCTAGTCGCAGGTTACGTGGGCAAGCTTGTGGATCAAATCCTCATGAGATTCACAGACATGCTGCTTGTTATACCTGATACACCGTTGTACATCGTGTTGATGGCAGTTCTAAGACCATCAGTATGGAACCTTGTACTACTAATCACCGTACTCGGATGGACAGGGTTTGCCAGAGTTGTAAGGTCACAGGTACTTAGCCTCCGAGAAAGACCCTTCATCGAAGCAGCCAAAGCCGTTGGAGCCAGCAAGTTCCGCATCATACTGAGACATATTACTCCAAACGTGATGAATCTGGTCTACGTGACACTGGCAACCTCAGTTCCATACGCAATCGTATCAGAAGCATGGCTAAGCTGGCTGGGCCTTTACGATCCTACAGTGATGACTTGGGGAAGAATGCTCTACGACGCCCAAGCGCTTGAAGGAATCAGAATGTGGTGGTGGATTGTTCCACCTGGCCTAACCATAGCCTTACTCTCTTTGTCATTCATTCTTCTCGGATATGCCCTTGACGAAATACTTAATCCAAAACTGAGAAAACGATACTAACCAAGTTTCTAGCATGATAAGATCGTTCGAGTTACCAATCAAGCTGAGAGCGAATCACTATATCTTTCTATCTGAAAGACGTAGCACTTTGCCTGGAAGAGCCCCGGTGTGTTCTCCTTTGTCTACCACTATCTCACCATTCACAAGTACATACTCTATTCCCTCAGGATACCGATGACAATCTTCGTAGGTGGCTTCATCTCTCACCATCTTTAGGTCAAACACCACTATATCGGCCCACATCCCCTTCCTAATCATTCCCCTATTCCTCAAACCAAGCTTCTGAGCCGGCATTGAAGTCATCTTTCTAACGGCATTTTCAATCGTCAGAACCTTTTCTTCCCTAACATATTTCCCCAATATTCTAGGATAGGTTCCATAAGATCTTGGATGAGTTTTGGTCTCACCCAAAACTCCATATGGGGCAAGAGCCCAACCGTCAGACCCTACCATTGACAACGGATGCTTTATTACAGTGCAGACATCTTCTCTGCTCATTGCCAAGTCCACCAATTCTGGGCTCTCCTTCTTTAATATGAGGTCAAACGTTAGATCAAATGGGTCAAGAGCCTTCAACTCAGCGATTTCAGCAAGGGTTCTCCCTTCGAACTCCTTGTGCATCTTCCAACCGATCACCTTTATCTTTCTCCATCCTGACTGCTCTACGCTGCTCTCCCAGCCTGGAAGGCCCTTTAACATCTCTTTCTTAATTCTCTCACGATTCTTTGAATCCTTTAGTCTCTCTCGTAGTTTGTCAACACCACCTTCATGCGCCCAAGTGGGGATCAATGAGACCAGGTCTGTGCCACAAGCTTCATATGGATAGACATCACACGTAACGTCTACGCCCCTAGCTCTAGCTTGTTTCATCATCCACAGCGTCTTTTGGACCTTCCCCCAGTTTTTGATGCCACACGCCTTATGATGCGATATCTGCACAGGTATACTTGCTTTTTCACCGATCTCTATGGCCTCTGCCACTGCCTCAATTAACGGATCTCCTTCACCTCTTATGTGACTTGTATAGATTCCCCCATGCTCAGCTACAACCTTGCAGAGCTCTATCACCTCTTCAGCATCGGCGAAGCAGCCGGGTAAGTAAAACAGTCCTGTTGAAATGCCAAAGGCTCCATCCGCCATTGCCTCAGCAACTGACTCCTTCATTTTGTCAAGCTCTTCGCGAGTTGGCGGTCTGTTCTCATATCCCATCACAGCTGTTCTAATTGTTCCATGACCGACAAGTTGAGCAACGTTTAACGCGATTCCTTGCCTTTCTAGTTTATCTAAATATTCTCCGAGCGTTGACCAGTCCATGTCTAATTTATACTGTTTCGCTTCTTCGGCGGCATCTTCAGTTATTCCCTTTATCGGCGCCGGGGAATCACCGCAGTTGCCGTTTACCTCGGTTGTTACACCCTGCCTTATCTTGCTTTCAGCTCTGGAATTTACTAACAGCGAATATTCTGAGTGGGAATGCATGTCAATGAATCCGGGACACACCGCCAAACACTCTGCATTTATTATTCTCTTTGCATCTTCAGAACCTAACTCACCGATTTCCAATACTTTGCTGCTTCTAATGCCGACATCTGCTTTAAACCACGGATTACCTGTTCCGTTGATTAGATACCCATTTTTGACGACGACGTCAAACACAAGAGTCACCTCTTTTCCCTAGCTGCATAGTTTTTCTCTTAACTTGTTTAAATATTGTGGGCGCTGATTTTCAGCGTACGTTACAGTGAATTTTAATGTTTTTAACTAAATCTTTGCCTTCCCAAATCCTGATTATAAACAAAGTTTTTATATTCAATATGTTTTCTTACAGAAGTCAAGAGTCTCACCAATACTTGGTGGCGAGAGAAAGGGAAATGAGATGGCACTACTAGAAGTACAAGACTTGAAGACCTACTACTATACGGTGAGAGGACCCGTAAAAGCCGTAGACGGAGTCAGTTTTCAAGTGAAAAAGGGAGAAGCATTAGGATTAGCCGGAGAATCTGGATGCGGCAAAACAACAGTTGCTCTATCCATTCTAAGAATTCTCCCCCTTGGCGGCAAGATAGTGGGAGGAAAAATCCTCTTCAAAGGAGAAGACCTTGTTAAACTCAAAGATGGCCAGATGAGGGACCTAAGGTGGAAGGGAATATCCATAGTATTCCAAGGAGCCATGAACGCCCTCAACCCCCTTTTCAAAGTTGGAGACCAAATTGTTGAGGCCATTAGGCTTCATGAACCAAAAGTGAAGAAAAAACAAGCTTGGGAAAGAACAGAAAAACTGTTTGAAACCGTGGGACTTGAACCCTCAAGGGCAAAGCATTATCCCCACGAATACAGTGGAGGAATGAGGCAACGCGGGTTAATAGCAATGGCCTTGGCTTGTAACCCAGGGCTACTAATTGCGGATGAGCCGGGAACAGCTCTAGACGTCATTGTGCAAGCACAGGTACTGAAGCTCATGAGTGGATTGAAGGACAGACTGAACTTAGGAATGATTCTGATAACTCACGACCTATCAATAATAACCGAGACCTGTGAAAAAGCTGCCATCATGTACGCTGGAAAGATCGTGGAACAAGGAGACATTGTGACCATATTCAAAGAACCTTTGCATCCGTACACGCAGGGCCTAATAAGCGCCTTTCCAAGCATCAAAGCAGCCAAGAGGCGCATGACATCCATCCATGGCTTTCCACCCGACCTATTGAACCCTCCCGCAGGTTGTAGATTCCACCCAAGATGCCCACACACTATGGACATATGCAAAAAGGAGGATCCTCGATCATTGAAAAGGACTGGAGACCACTATGTAGCATGCCATCTTGTTGAGATGGGTAAGACGGGATGATTGTCATGTCTGAAGATATAGCACTAGAAGTCACAGATTTGAAGAAATGGTTCCCAGTGAGAAAAGGATTTTTGGAAAGCCTTATGTCCAAGGGACAATCCTTTGTGCACGCTGTAGATGGAGTAAGTTTCAAAATAAAGAAGGGAGAGGTTTTCGGCCTAGCTGGAGAAAGCGGCAGTGGAAAAACGACCACCGGAAGACTATTACTCAAACTGATTGAACCAACCAGCGGCATCATAAACTTCAAAGGCAAAGACATCACAACCCTTCCGGAAAAAGAGTTGAAACAGTTACGCCGTACAATGCAAATAATATTCCAAGACCCATACGAATCCTTAAACCCAAGAATGACTATCAGCGACATCCTTGCTGAACCAGTGCTAGTTCAGAATGTCGCAGGCAGCCCGGCTGAGGTAAAGGACAAAATCGAACAAATCCTAAACGACGTTGAATTGGTGCCCCCGGAAGAGTTTCTTCTCAGATACCCTCATGAACTAAGCGGAGGACAAAGACAAAGAGTTGCCATAGCACGAGCTTTCATACTTAACCCTGAGTTCATGATCGCCGACGAACCTGTGTCCATGTTAGACGTTTCAATCAGAGCAGAAATCTTAAACTTAATGCTTGATCTGGCGGAGAAGTTCAATGTTTCATTCTTGTACATAACTCATGACCTTGCGTTAGCCCGACACATGTGTGACCGAATCGCAATCATGTATCTGGGCAAAGTAGTGGAGATGGGTTCCGTAGAGAAAATCGTTTATGAACCCTTACATCCATACACTAAGGCTTTGATAGATGCGGTTCCAATACCTGATCCTACCGCAGAACGTATTAAGGTGGTCATAAAGGGAGAAATCCCAAGTCCCATTAACCCGCCTTCTGGCTGTAGATTCCATACAAGATGCCCAGTCGCTATAGATGTTTGTTCCAAAGAAGAACCCCCGCTCATCGACGCTGGAAAAGAACATTACGTAGCGTGCCACTTAGTCAAGTGAACATGAAACAAGCGTGTTAGACTATTGCATTCGTTTCTTCTTCAAGTTCACATGTTAGTGTTTATTTCTGTTTGAACTGCCAGTCAGGTCAGGCGCGCGCGCAGATTCAGATGTGCGCGTACATCTTTCCAATTGATGGAAGTCGGCCTTTCCCTACCTAACAGTTGATCTAGCTTGCAAATCGAAGCTCAAGAAAGAGGCTTTCTTTTCTTTACAGGTCTGAACTTCAGTCCGTACCGAATTACTTTGTCTTCCTCGTAGATTTTTCGGAAAACGGCCTCCACTTCCGCTTCAATTTTCAAGTCCTCCGGTTCATAATCAGTGATCTGACCAACTATTCTCAAGCCTTCCTCAAGCTCTATTATGGCAACTGGGAAAGACCCAGCTAGTTTCTCTTGCTCTGAAAACTCTGGAGGTGCACTTCCTGCCGCTATAACCGTGTAAGAGTAGATTTTTCCTCTACCGCTTAGTTTTTTTGGTTCAAATTCAGATTTCTGTTTACACGAGATGCAGATCTCCCTAGCAGGAAAGTTGATGACTCCACAGTGTTTACATTGCATGCCTATTAGGCAGTACCGCTGAGGAAGAGTTTTCCAGTAGCTTGGAATTGAAACATGAGCCAAGCGCAGTTCCTCCATATTTCTAAATCATTTTCCTGATTTTCAAATATTGAACATAATCAATCAATTGTTTGTCGACAAGATAATCTTTCACAGAAGGCGCAGAACCTTTGCGCTTCATAATTTCTTCATTCACGTTTATACTCACCGCATCGCTGCTGGCTCCTGCGCCGTAAGAAGCAACCAACACTTTATGCCCTGGCTTTGCTTCATCCAAGACCTTCGCTAGTCCAATCAAAGGTGAAGCAGCACCAGCGTCACCAACTTGGGAAACGATCATAGAAGAAATAAACTGTGCCTCTTCAAACCCTGTCTTTCTCGCAATTCTCGACGGAAGTCTTCCATCAAATTGAGGCAAAACAACAGAGCTGAAGTCGCCGGGTTTTCTGCCCGTCTTATCCATGAGGGCTTTCACGCTTGAGGCCACAGTATTAACGATGACAGTTTGAGTATAAGCTGGAATTCCCAAGGTTTCAATGGATTTCTCTCCTTTTTTTCTAAATCTCTCACCGAGAGCCTCGATGGTGGCGCAATCTGAAGCCTCGATGGTGGCCATTGGAGTACCCTTTCCAACTACAAATGCGGCGGCTCCAGCTCCAAGCGGATGCTCAAGGAAATCGCTTGGATCAGCGTAGGGGCAGTCAGACGCGGTAACTAGAGCAAAACTTCCTCTACCGGAAGCCACGAAATCGAGGCTCATCAGCAAAGCAGAAGTGCCTGCCATCGTAGATGACGTGAAATCTGAAACAGAAACTCGCGGAGGCGCTCCTAAAGCCATGGCAATGGTGCTGGATGCAAGCTTCTCTGCGTATGGTGACGAAGTGGACGCAAAATAAATTGCGTTTAACTTGCTTGCATCAATTTTAGCATGTTTCAGGGCGTTCATAGATGCTTCGACAGCCATGGTTGTAGGATCTTCGTCGAATCCTGGAACCGCCTTTTCCTCAACCCCAGCCGCGGCAAACCTTCCCCAAGCTTTGACGTATTCGCTTTTGTTGATTCTGTACCGCGGAATGTATACTCCGTATCCAAGGATACCTACACTCATCATTAACTCCTACCTTTTCAGTATATGAACCACGGTGGTTCCTCCTGATCCGCCAGTGTTGTGGGTTAGTCCTATTTCTGCGCCGGAAACTTGTCGGTTTTTCTTCTCGACGCTTCCTCGCAGCTGATTGACAATTTCGTAAATTTGTCCTGTTCCGGTTGCGCCGATTGGGTGTCCTTTTGATTTTAATCCGCCACTAGGATTCACAGGTATTTTTCCGCCAATTTCGGTTTGTCCCTCTTCCAATAGTTTCCCTCCTTTGCCTTTTGGACAGAAGCCTAGATCTTCGTAGGCGATTATTTCGGCTATTGTGAAGCAGTCATGAACTTCTGCCACATCTATGTCTTCAGGCTTGACGGAAGCCATTTTGTAGGCTCGTTTAGCAGCTACAATGGAAGAGTTTATTGATGTAACGTCGTCTCTTTGAAACACCGCCAGCCTATCTGTACTGGCTCCGTGTCCCGCCACGTAGACTGGAGTGTCAGTGTACTTCTTGGCGAAATCAGCTCTGCAAACAATGGCAGCTGAAGCTCCATCAGATAAGGGGCAACAGTCAA
>Ga0209636_10006667_pt1 | contig 11797 bp, 7 predicted proteins | sample DeeMarSWOR152_54_FD_187464 | JGI IMG/M metagenome (GOLD analysis project Ga0209636, IMG submission 187464) | Marine sediment microbial communities from White Oak River estuary, North Carolina - WOR-1-52-54 (SPAdes) (version 2) | ecosystem: Environmental > Aquatic > Marine > Intertidal zone >... | reverse complement strand
TATCGACACCTCCTGTATATTAAACCTGATTTTATTGTAATAGTAGATGAGCTTAAAGCCAATAGCCCTACCCAATTTGAGTGGCTGTTGCACGCAGAAGAAAGTCTTGAGATATTAAGCGATAACTACTGTTTGATTAAAAATGAAGATGTGTTAATGGATGTCCATCTCCTTCTTCCTGAGACAATTACAACGACCAATGGGGATTTAGTTGTTGATGGACTTGCCCAAAATGTTCTTATAGCTCATACGGAAAGTAACGTAGAGACTTTAATAGTGAGTGTATTACATCCTCGAAAAATTACAGATAAACAAAGCAATGCTTCAGCAATTTTGTGTGGAGATTCTCTTCTTGAATTGAGCATTAGCTGCGACCGGCTGAAAAAAACTCTAAAATTAGATTTAACAAACCAAATGGTGGAAATTAAGATGTAGTATCTGGTTAGATGAAGAGTAAATTAAATAAGGATTATTCATTTTATGATTTACAGTTCTTTTGGAAAGGAGGTGGACGCAAAATCTTGATCAGATCTTTATTTCGTAATACTCATAACTAACTTAAAAGGAGGTGATAGCAAAATCTTTATTAATCTATTGTGTTAATCTAAAAAGGAACATACCATACGAACTCTTAATGGAGGGCTGTAAAATGAAAAAATGTTCATTTTTACTTATTGTCTTTGTTCTGTTAACCTTCATGATTTTCATGATGGAACAGCAACTGCAAGCTGCTGTAGGGAAAATTGCTGGTAAAGTAACAGATTCTAAGACTGGTGAGCCATTACCCGGGGCGAATATAATTGTTGAAGGAACAACCCTTGGAGCAGCAGCCGACTCTGAAGGTGATTACTTTATTATTAATATAACTCCTGGACCCTACAATCTCAAGGCTTCTATGATGGGATATGAGATCAGGAGGGTAACCGGTGTGATGGTCAATGTGAATCAAACAACTAAGGTTGACTTTGCACTGACACCAACGACTATCGAAGGCAAAGAGGTGGTAGTTATAGCAGAGAGACCGGTGGTCCAGCTTGATGTGGCGAACACACAGACTATCCTGACAGGAAATGAGATGGCAGCATTGCCGGTACCGGACTTTCATGCTATTTTGGACAAGCAAGCAGGGATCAGGTCAGAGGATAGAAGGGGTATTTTTATCCGAGGTTCTCGAGAGATGGCAATAAGCCTTTCTCTTGACGGTATTGAAACCCGGGACAATGTGGATAACCAGATCTATACTAAAATCAACATGGATGAAGTGGAACAGGCGGAACTATTAACTGGCGGCTTTAATGCCGAATATGGTAATGCTGGTGCAGGTGTGATTAACTTAATTACAAAGGAAGGTGGAAGTTCGTACCATGGAACTTTCGATAGTAAATTAAGTACGCCGGCCAGGAAACACTTTGGACCGGCTCTGAAAGAGTATTTTGATCAATATTACTTTGGACCTGATTTCGATTGGGCAGCAAAAGCGGCAACAATAGGGGACGACTCTCCTTATGCAGGATTTAAAGATCGTCCGGAACTCCTTAAAGAACTATACAAATGGACCATGCGCGATGAGGTTACCAAGTACGGGGACAAGCCAGATTCTTACCTTTCCGCTACCTTTGGAGGACCGATACCGGTTTTGAAAAACACCAGCTTTTTTACCTCTGTGAAACGGGATAGGAGCTACTTTCTTTATAATGGACCAATTGATTATTATCAAGATATGAATTTAATGGCAAAGATTACTTCACGCATCACATCCAATATGAAGCTCAATTTCCTCTATCGTTACATAGAGTATGCTGGTCCCAACCGCTACGACCGACGGTTTCTGATGGAGCAGCAGGGGATCGTTGATCAAACGGATCCTAATGGTGGCAATGAGTTAAGGTACGTCATCGATAGTGTAGAAGGTGTTGCCTGGTCCGGCTTTGGTGATTGGCCCTATGTAGACATGGTCTCGATTTCTAATCGCTATAGAAACCAGTATGGGCTTACTTTTACTCATGCCCTGAGTCAAAAAACATTTTATGACATCGGACTTACTTTCAATTATTTCAAAGTCCATGGCAGTCCTCGTAAACAGCGAGATGATACAGCAACGAGAGCCTTTGGGGATGCAACCTTAGAAGGACCATACGCTATGGCTCCTGATCTGTTTTGGCCTTCATCGCTCCCTCATCCATTTGGTTGGAGGATTGGAGGAACTTATGGGGATTATGAGACCAGTCGAGATAAAACCTTTAGCCTCAAAGGCACGATCACGAGCCAGGTAACCAAAACCAACCAGATCAACGCTGGTTTCGAATTCAATTACATCGATCTCTATAAACTGGAAGATCGTGACGCTGGAGACGGCAAGCCTTATAAATGGTTTTGGCATGTCTATCATAAGCAATTTGCCCTGTGGTTGAGTGATAAGTTGGAGTTTGAAGGGATGATCGCCAATATAGGACTCCGAGCCGATGTTGGTATCCCCAGCTCGAATCAGCCTGACAGGCAAAATTATCCGTATGATTATCATTGGGCTTATGACTTCATAAATCCTAGCAATTGGTCTGACAGCACCTCAACTGGTCCACACTATGATCCACCGATGAGGGTTGCGTTGGCTCCACGTTTAAATGTATCGCATCCGATAGGCGAATCAGCCAAGATTTTCTTCAATTATGGTCACTATTACCAGGAACCACCGCTGGAGCGTCAGTACTATTACATGCGTCGACATGACAAAGACAGCCAATGTACTTTTGGCAACCCGGAGTTGCCTTTTCAGAAAACAGTTCAATATGAAATCGGCTATGAGCACAACATCATGGATATCGTTCGCATGGCTGCTACCGGATTTTATAAAGACAATACCAATATGCCAGATGAATTTTATTACACCGGTTTAAATAACCAGACGACACCTGATGGCGAAGATTACTTCACTAGACACAGAAGCTATTCAGCAGACTATTATCAGAGTGCCCGTGGCTTGCAATTCAGGATTGAGAAGCGAGTCGGTAGATACTGGACCGGTTGGTTTAACTATGATTACGAGCTTTACAGCAGAGGCAAGTTAGGTTTTACAGAATATTTTGAAGATCCCAATAGAAACCCCAGTCCTTATGATTATGATGCAGAAAATAGGAAAGTAACCCCAATGCCGAGATTCAATGTTGGTGTGGATGTTCATACACCCAACCAATTTGGACCGGCTCTGGGAGGTTTTCATCCTCTGGCGGATATGAATCTCAACCTGTTATTCTGGTGGCGGTCACAGCCAACATTTACTTATGATCCTGGTAATCTAGAAGCACCATACGATCCCAGAGATAATAAACGCTGGAAAGCCCACCGCGCCACTAATCTGGTGTTTACCAAGCGATTCCTAATAGGCAACTTAACACCTATTCTTTATGTGGAAGTCTATAATTTATTCAACGACAAAAATATGTTTAGAGGAGCCCTTAACTCAGCTCAACTTAGAACCTATATGAATCTGCTGGAAGAACATGGTGGCAAACCAGGTGAAAGAGGCGATCTGGCTAAGGAAGCCATTGGCAACGATCCATCAAAAGGATTAAGTTCAATACCATACAATTTGTACCTGAATCCTCGTCAAATCTTTTTTGGTATTCGACTGGAATGGAGGTAAATTCGAAAAATTTTCCGAATGTTTATATGCGTAAGCAAGGGGGAAGGGATTGTGTTCTCTCTTCCCCGATTTGGTCAGTCGAACATAATTAAAGCCTAGGAGGAAATAATGAAAAAAATAATTCTTTTAAATTGTATAGCTCTCATTGGTTTCTTCTTGATGACTGTAATGGGAGAATGGGCTTATAGTCAAGATGAAGTAAATATCGGGCTTGGTACGATTCGTCTGAATATCAATAAAAGTCATCGTCCAGAGGGCGGAGGCCTTCGTTTTCCACAAGAGTACTCTGTTTATGGGAGCATGAGCTGTGTGCAAGGTTTTGGATTAATAATGGCTGCGAGAGATTTTGAAGCCAGGTGGTATTATCCGACAGGGAACAACGATAGCGACTGGTATTATGTAGGCGATGGCAATCCGCCAGATAAGATTCCCTTCTTCGCATTGGACGCTACTTCCTATTATTATGAGGATAATCAACACACGACCGTGCCGATCGAGCTTACCCGCTACTGGCTGTATGATCTACCTCGTCGCATCGTGAACGAAACAGACTGGTCAGAGGCAGATTGGCAAGGCGTGGATGAGGTGAATGAAAACATGTTCTGTGAGCAAATGGTTGAAGCCAGGGTAAATACCTCGCTTGGGCTAACTTTTATCCAGAAAGCCTATGCCTTTACCAATCCTGACTATGACGACTTTGTCATCGTTGAGTACATTTTCAAGAACACGGGCAATATCGATGATAGTGATGAAATCGAGTACCCAGATAATAAAATAAATGCATGCTACGTTGGACTAAAGATGAAACCCCAACCGACAGCTTTGACTACCAGAATAGTCTCCAATGCAGGTGGATGGAATGAACAGGTTGATGATTGGATCGACTACTATGGCAAGACTTATGCCGACTGGGTGGCTGGAGGTACTGGAGATTCTCTGCGGGTGCTTTACGGCTGGGACGGAGATGCCTCATCAAATTATTATGCTCCAGATGATGAGGGAGACCCTTTGCCTTCTTCCGGCATCTTCATGTCACCTCAATATCCTGGCATGGCTATCCTGCATGTGGACAGGGCAGTGGGCGATCCCACCGACGATCCGTCTCAACCAAGCGGCAGCCATTACTCCTGGGGTGGGGCACGAAGGCAGAATGTGTTATCACCAAAAGGTATGGCTCAGGAGCAGATCTGGAATATTATGAGTAACGCAGAATATTTCAATAGTCCGTTTGATTGGGATACCTGGAATTCTTCACAAACAGAAATCTGGAATCCCGTAACCGGTTTTGATGGCGATCCCAATGTTGAATGGTTCAAATTCGGAACTCTTAAATTCGGACCTTATGAATTCAACAATGTTGGCGACAGTATTCGGATCGTTGCCTGCTATACTGTTGGCAGCATAAGCTGGACTAAAAGGATTGAACTTGGTGAACAGTGGAAAAACGGGACTATATCCGAGACCGAGAAAAATACGATATTAAGATCCGGGCGTGATTCCCTGTTTGCAAGAATAAGCCAGGTCCGTTCTTTATTCAAAAAAGCGGATGGCACGTATGACTTTAGCATGACCAAAGGTTCTGCCATCGATCAGAAGATAGATAATCCACCAAAGTGGCCGGATGTAGCCATCACTTCTGAAATCGGGGGGATCAAGCTTGAATGGAGTGATGTATCTGCTGATGCTTATAAGGTATATAGGCGTTCTAAAGCAGAATTTACACTGGATGATCCAGGTGTCGATGTATATCTTCTTGTTTATGAGGCTCCTGGTAATGTCTTTGAATGGACAGACACAGATGCATCAGTTGGGAGGAATTACTGGTATTATGTAACTGCGGTCAAGAATGGCATAGAATCGAGCCCATTCGTTAATCGGACCAGTCCTTCAGATAGCGATCCCTTGGAAGAATCTGCCTCACCATTTCAAGAACCCCCAAGGACGTTAGACAATGTACATGTTGTACCCAATCCCTATCACGCCCATGCCACACGGCTATATGATTGGACACAAGACTTAATTAATTTTGTGGGTCTGCCCGCTTCTTGCCGAATTCGTATCTATACCCAAACTGGAGATCTGGTGGCAACACTTGAGCATATATATGAACCACCCAATCCTCCGAGTTCCACTGAGCAATGGTTACAAATTACAGAATCGGATCAGTACATCGCTTCTGGACTTTACATTTATGTTATCGATCAAACAGTAGATCATGAGGGTAATGAATTAGGGGAGACGAAAGTAGGCAAATTTGCCATCATCCGGTAACAGAGCAAGTAATTCTGGTCCTTTGCTCTCAACCATGAATCATAAATTGGAGGTAATAGAAATGAAAAAATCAATTGTTTTATTTTTAATAATCTGCTTTGGAATAGCCAATTTCTCTACGGCAGATGAACCGAAAAGAGTTGCACAAGCCACGATGTCCTTTTTAAACATTGACGTCGGTGCGAGGGCTGTAGCAATGGGTGGTTCGTTTGTTTGTATAGATAACGATGCCTCAGCTTTATTCTGGAATCCAGCCGGGATTGCCAAAATCTCCGGTGGTGCCCTCAGCTTGAACCACAACCAATGGCTTGCTGACATGAAGCAGTATGCTGTTGCGGCAACCTATGGAACGCCAATGCTGGGGACATTCGGAGTTAGTTTCATGCTCATGGACAATGGAGACCTGGAACGAACTATCCCATCCAGCAGTGAAGAAGGATATGTTGCAGCGGGTACTTTCAATGTGAATCAGTTTGCCGCTGGTATTGCTTATGGGCGACAATTAACCGATAAGTTCTCAATTGGTGGTCAGATCAAATATGCATACCAGGATTTTGGTGAGGTCGACATCCTGATGCAGACCGTAGAAAAGGCAGATACCTTATTGGATGAAAAAAACAACAAAGGTACATTTGCCTTAGATTTTGGTACTATTTACTATACTGGATTCAAAGATCTAAGACTGGCGATGAGCTTCCGAAACTTCGCCAGTTCTGTAAAATATGCCTATGAGAGTTATGAGTTGCCTTTAACCTTTAAGGTAGGGCTTGCCATGAATGTGTTAAGCCTTATGGGACCCGACGATGGGATTCATTCCTTGGAGGTAGCTGTGGATGCTGTACGTCCCCGTGACTATACGGAGAGGATCCATTTAGGAGCCGAGTATTGGTTTAAGGACTTATTTGCAGTCAGGGCTGGATATAAATTTAACTATGATGAAGGGGGATTCAGCGCTGGTTTTGGTCTGAATCCAAGTATTAGCGGACTGAATTTTAAGTTTGACTACGCCTATACTTCCTTTGGGGAGATATTTGGTTCAGTTAATAGGCTGTCGTTTGGATTCTCGTTTTAATGCTAACAATTGTTAACCTTCCATCTATAGGCTAAACGAGCAGCGCGACCGGTGTATATTAAAAGGGAGTTATAAACAAATTAATCTGTATATGCCGGTCGCGTATTTTTCTCATATAATGTAGTTGATGTTTTTCCAATTGCATTATATGAGTTGTAATACTTTTAAATTTAATAAAATGTGTCCATTAAGATGCGGTTATTCCGTTTATTCAGCAAACTCATTTATTTGTCATCCTGAGTCCGCCTGTTTTTGGCGGATGAAGGATATTTAACCACTAAACATATCTAAATTAATATGTTGTTGGCAAGAGATTCTTCGCTCAGTAAAAAGCGCTGAACTAAGAATGACAAGTTTTCTGGGCTAAGGGAATAACCGTATTATTAAGAATCTAAATTACTTTTTCACTAAAATCTGATTAGCATGAAAAATCAGTTATATGTAATCCAGAGTATTTGTCGTCTTACTGTTTTCATATCTTTCATTACTTTACAATTCTTTATTTTTCTGTATGATGTTTTTGCCCAGGTTGAAGAGAAATATGCTTATGTTGATACGCGTGACTTCCCTGGTGGGCGCCAGGAAAGTTCAATGTATAGTGCGCTCTATACGGCAAGCGACGGTAAACTCTACATCGGGTTGTGTGTCCATGCCGGTGCCTCGCAGTTTTATCAATATAATCCAGTGACCGATAATATGCGCCACATTGCGGATATACCGGAATTTCTCGGCGAGAAGGGCAAGGGAATAAGAGTTGCGGGAAAAATCCACACACCATTCGTTGAAGATGGAAAAGGTCGTATATATTTGGGTACGATGTGCGAAGACGCTGGTCCTCCGAGTATCGATCCCTATAGCTGGGAGGGACCGCATTGGCTTCGCTATAATCCAAAAACTGATGAACTTGAAGATTTGGGTCTCATTAATAGACTATGGGGGATTTACGGTATGGCGATTGATAAACAGCGAAATTATCTTTTTGCTACGGCCTGGAATGGACATTTCTATCAGTACGATATAGATCGAGGAATTACGAAAGATTTAGGTCGAGTCGATAACTGGGATGTCGTTCGCTCGATTGTAGCTGATGATGAAGGAAACGTATACGGCTGTTACCCAAAGGCTCGAATATGGAAATACGATGCCAGGACTGAACGCATACATGATCTTTCTGTTGCTATTCCCTATGATCCATCAGTTTTTCCAAGGCGAATGTCTAATCCGATGCTCGATCGTAAAGCAATTTGGCGGGTGGCTGTGTGGGATTCAGTCGAAAAAGTGATCTATGCCATAGATGGCGCTAACTCTATTCTTTTTAGATACGATCCGAAAAAAGGACCTGAAGGGGAGGTAACAGTTTTAGACAAATTATGTTCAGAATACTTCTATCACTCGGACCGTAAAGATATTCCATATTCAACACTTGCCTTGACCATTGGTAAAAACAGGAAAATCTATTACGCTCCTGTTGGCTTGGCATTTGATTTTACTATTAAAGTGGAAGCTGCCAATCTTGCGCAAAATTTGGGTGGCATCAAGTCGGCACCACACACAGAACTGGTCAGCTATGACCTTCTTACGAACAAACGAGAGTATCTGGGAATTTTAAAAACGATAGATGGACGTAATGTCTTTGGCTGTGGTGCTGCAACTTGTGGCTTGGATGGTACGATTTACTTTTGTGGTGCAGTGGAAACAAAGGATGTTAAAAATGCAGCCGGAATCGTCATGGAAAAGTATCTTTTTAAAATGTCATTGATAATCTATAAATCGAAGTAAACTATGGATTCTAAAAAACTATTAAGACAGCTAAAAATTTTAGCTCTTGCGTTATTGATAATCTATTGTTATATTTATTCTATGTCATTTGCACAGCATTGGGTTAACCCGAATTATGAATGCCATCATTTAGATCTACGTGATCTCGGTTATCCCCAAGTCAATATGATCCCTTCTAATTGTAGTGCGATAACATCGCTGATTACAGCTCCGAGTGGAAAGATATATGGAGCAACAAGTGGGGATATCTCTTACCTTTTTATGTATGATCCTAAGATAAACAAAGTAAGACATCTGGGAAAATTAAAAGGACACCAGGGTGTATTTCATTCATTAGTAATGGATTGGAAAGGGAATCTTTGTATCGGTACTGGAAAAAACGTGTTAGAACAGGTGGAAATTTCTAAGGCAACAGAGCCAGGACATTATGCAATCATCAATTCTTTATGGAAGGACATTCAGAGAAAGTACGAGGATTATGAAGGTGGTCATTTACTGCGCTATGATCCAGAATCGAATGATGGCAAAATCTATCTACCAGATTCGGATTGCCCGGTAGAGGATTTGGGTGTCCCTGTGTCTGGTGATGGCATATATGCCCTAACCATTGATCTGGATAAAAGGAGTATCTACGGATTAACCTATCCTCATGGTCATCTGTTCAGATTCGATATTTTAACAGAGAAATTTCACGATCTTGGAGAGACAAATAATAATATTGTCTTTCATGGTCCAGAAAGAGATTGGCGAACCTTACCCAGAGCCCTGGTCTGTGATGACTCAGGGAGAGTGTTCACTTCTGGATCAGGTGGTTTTCTTATTTATTATAAACCCGAAGATGAAAAGCTAACCGTGACTGATATACAGATTCCCGGTGAATATTATCCAGTTCAGGCATATTCAGGTTACCCGACAGTCGAAAATTTTACAAAAGATCCCAATGGTCTTATTTATGGCGCGAGTTGTGATGGCTTTCTTTTTTCATTTGACCCTGATAAAATGAAACTCAAAAACTTAGGGAAACCACGTCTGACACGAAGGATACGTGCAGTGACTGTTGGAATTGATGGATGTGTTTATATGATCGCCGGCGAACGAATCGAACCCTGTCGCTTGTTTTCCTATAATCCTTTTCGTGGTGAGTTTTCAGATCTTGGAGTCATTGCAGTGGATAGGAGTCCCTATTATTCCTGGCGTGCTGATCAATTCGACTGTATGACCACTGGTTTAGATGGCACAATCTATATGGGTGAAAGTGATCGTCGGTCACATTTATATATTTTCCTGCCATTCGGTGTTTCAATATTTGAGCAAGATTATTTAGGGGGTGAGAAAAAATAGCTTATCATTTTGACGATAAAAGAAAGGTTGATATTATTGAAGTTATACTATTATAAATATCCATTTTATTTCTTCTCACCCCCCTTAAGCAAAAATATTGGAAGGTACAAAAGATGAATAATTTCAAAATTACAAGTTTCAACCACTCTTTACTCATTCTTATTGTTCTTATAATAGGTTGTCAAACCACTCGAACGGTAAGATATGGTAAGGGAGAAAATTTTCCTATCCTTGCTTATCCGCAGGGTATTGGAACGCTTCTTTGTTTCTATATTGAAAATGATCCTTCAAGTAAAAAAATCCGATTTGATGTTGCTCTTATCGGTGAGCAATACGACCAAAAGTTGCGGACTGTATTCATCGATATCAATAAAAAACCCCATTTGGTAACGCGACATCGAATTCAAGAAACTCCAACCTTGATCTTGTTTGATAAACTTGGAACTGAATTTTATCGTTGGCTGCCCGGTGATTTTCAGTCTTACTTTGGTAGAAAAGAAATTGAAAGAAAAATTGATAAATTGTATCAACCAAAGAAAGAGAGCCTGGAAATAGAGGAAATTAATACAAAATCAGCAGAATTAGAAGTCTTACCATTTTTGGTAAGCGATGATTTTGAACAGGAGAATTTTGATAACTGGCTTATTCATCCTTCTGAAAATTGGATATTGAAAAAAGATAATGACTCAAAAGTTTTAGCCCTGCAAGAACCTGGCAAGCAAGGAAAAGTGAGAGCGCCAACAGCCTATGCGTTGCTAAAGGATTTTGATGTTACCGATTTTATCTTTAAGGGTGACATAAAATCTTATCAGGACCCCAATATTCTTGCCAGAGATATGGTGATCATATTTCATTATCAGGATTCGACACATTTTTATTATGTCCATTTTTCTGCTAAATCAGATGATAAACATAATATCATAGCCATTGTAAATGGCAAAGATAGGGAGAAAATTAATCATGAATCAGCCGGCGCCTCCCAGGCAAGGTTGATTGACACTGAGTTCCATAAATTTAAAGTCAGTTATGATAGCAAAACATATAAAATGTCGGCCTATATGGATGATATGGCTAAGCCCATTTTAACCGCAAATGATTCTACATTGCCTCATGGTTTGATAGGTTTGGGTTCTTTTGATGACACTGGTTGTGTGGATGATGCTAAATTATGGGGACGAAGATATATTACTAAATAGTGCCTGGCCAAAAATTAATATAACATTTATTGAGAAACACAAGATATTGCGGTCAGGGAGCGCAACTATCGCCAGTTGGATAGAAGCCGTCCCTGACGGCGATTTTTCAGGCGGACACTATAAAGTTATCAATTTAAATTATATCACACTCTGAGTAATAAAGACTATAAACGTAATTTAATAACAATTAAAGAAAGTAAGTACATGCAGAAAACTCTAGAACACATTCACGAAAAGGAACAGATTGAAAGTCTTCGCCGTGGCTTGCCCTTGGTAGAAAAATTTGATCAAAAAGCGTTGGAGCAAGAAAAGAAATTCCTATGCGAAATCAATGAAAAAACTAATAGGTTAGCAAGATGGAAAGGGTACTGGCGATTGTCCGGACCTGGATGGTTGCAAAGCGCTGCGACTCTGGGAGCTGGCTCAGCCGCTTCTTCTATTTTTGCAGGATCGGTATTTGGATATAAGCTGTTATGGGTTCAACCGGTGAGTATGCTG